>OJFP01000932.1_pt1 | contig 17159 bp, 15 predicted proteins | sample 1594141 | NCBI WGS metagenome assembly OJFP01 (sample SAMN05416843, study PRJEB24817) | seawater metagenome | isolation source: Sea water | place: Canada:Atlantic | collected 2013-07
TTCAGCGGTGCGTACCGCCCTGTCACGAATCGAAGGGCTAAGCACAGACAGAGTCTCGCAAATAGGCATCGCTAAATTCGGCGACAGCGCGATTGAGATTGAGGCACGCGTCTGGGTGCAGACCAGTAAATTTCATGAGGCTAGGTTCGAGGCAAACTACGCAATCAGCGGGGCGCTAGAGAAAGCTGGGATAGGTATTCCTTTTCCGCAGTGTGTTGTTCGGTTAGTTAGGCCGAGAAACTGAGCAAAATTTAGCTTAATTGGGGCTTTAGTAAAGCAAGCAATCCAGCTGATCAGCAGAGAGAAATCATATTAACCGGAAACTTGGTAGGAAATTTAATCCGAGCTAATAAATGCCGCCACAATTATCAAGTGTCACTTTTATGAACTATATAAATGGCTGTAGGAAGAGCCTGCGATCAATAAAGTTCTCACAAGGATATTGAGTATGAAAACTGAAAGATTAGAAAACTCCAATTTCAAATTCAGCAACAGAGGATTTTTAGTTGCACTAGCGGCATCGTCGATGCTCCTGATGAATAGTTTCAACTCTATGGGTAAATACAGTGCCGGGTTAAAAGAGATTAATTTTGTTCCAAAAACTTACGCTGATGATGCAATGATAATTCAATTGTGCAAAGAGGCGGCCACAACTGGCCATAATGACAGAATGCTGAGTAGTAGGGAGCGAACCGACGGTCTCCAAAATGTAACTATTGGAACGTCTGTTGGATTTAGTATAGCCGCTGTGGCAGTAGGTGGACTTGCGCTGACACCTTTGGTGCCGATAGTTTTGGTTATCGGCGGCATTGAGTACAGTTGGATGCAATCTCAAGTAAGCACGCAACTAGCTGAGGCGGAGGCTAGATCGTCAAATCAAATGGCTGCGGATCATGTTAAGTGTGTTGAAGATCACGCAATTCTCGTGACAGAGTTAAACGTCCTTGACCAGGCCGAGACGAATATTCAATTCAACTACACATCAGGTGCCCTACTAGGTGGCTTGGTTGATATGCCGAATGGAAAGACGCCGGTAACCTCTGCAACCCTTATACGGTAGTATTTTTCCGAGAAATTACCCAAGGAGATCAACACGTGAAAAATTGGAATTTTAAAGTCAACTTATGGAAAGTAAGTATCAGCGTGGTTTATCTTTTTTCTTTCATTAGTTTCTCTGTCGTTGTTCTTGGGTATTTTGGTCATTCGGATGAAGAAAATAACAATCGAATCGAAAATAATCGTGCAGTCGAAATGCAAGTGAAACTAACTGAAGTAACCGCTTCTATTGATAAGAAAGAAAATGAAAGGGCAAAAGATCAAAGAAGCAAACTAAAATTAGTGCAAGTTGATAACGAAGAGAAAGAAGAATTAGGTGCTTTCATGAGCGCACTTAGTCTATTCGAATCAGGCTATTTTTATGACATAGCCGAGTCGATTTTTAACTCAAAAGAATTTGAAGAATATAGAGAATTGGCCGGAGACTCTTTGAAAGTACCAACCCACTCAGATCAAGATAAAATTTCTCTAATTGTAGGTGGTGAATTCGAAATGCTCTGGCGTGAACCATTAGAGTCTCTGTCTCTTACTGATTTCGAGAAAGCATCTGTAGGTCAATCAATTTATAACGATATTACACTCCGTGCCGAATTGAACACTATGCTCGCTAATTTTGAAATTAGTAGGCGAAAATATGAGATCGAATTAGCTGCACTGCCAAGTTTATATGCAAGTTTGGAGTCGCATATTAGTTTAGGCGATATAGATCAATTGAAGAATGCACAAGGTCAAGTGGCTCGCGAGAGGGACTTCAGCCCGGAATTATATTCCGCGCTGGAAGACATGAAGAAAAATCCTGCCTACAGTATGGTCTATTCTGATGATTTCGAAGCTCTGGAAAATTATCTTTCTTCAGGATTGGACGTAGGCCAAACTAGGTCATCAAAACCTGATTTTAGCCTCATCGATGCCGATGGTGATACACCGCTTCATCGTGCGGCAAGCCAGGGTAGCCTTGAAATTATCAAAGCCTTGCTTAATGCTGGAGCCGATGTTGACGCTAAGAATGATATGGGACTGAAAGCGGCAAGCGTCGCGAAGATTGCTGAGCTGTCTTCGTTAGATGAAAATTTCGATATTATTGTTCAGCTTCTTAAATCTTCGGGAGAAGGTTGAACTCAAGGGTACGTCAGCTACTTTTAGAATCTCCGCTCTCTTTCCAGCCATTCGTCACCTTATGCTTCTCCCGTCCTTTTGATGTATTCTTTTTCATCAACAAGTCCTCAAGGTTCATGGATGCGAGCCATTTATGAAGGACTAGAATTTTATTTGAGTGAGAACCTACCATGCCATACCTCCCCGCCGTCGAACTTGAGTGGCCCAAGGGCCTGACCGTCACCGCCTCTGTAATCTGGTTGCACGGTCTCGGTGCCGACGGTAACGACTTTGCACCAATCGTCCCCCAACTTAATTTGCCTGCAGGTGTCGGTGTGCGCTTCATTTTCCCCCATGCGCCTTCTATTCCCGTCACAATCAACAACGGGTATGTCATGCCAGCCTGGTATGACATTAAATCGATGGATGGCGGTCGTCATGTAGATACCGAGCAGATCGAGCAATCGGCAGGGTGGGTGCACGATCTCATCGAACGTGAAATCGAACGTGGCGTAGCGCCGGATCGCATCGTCATCGCCGGTTTCTCGCAGGGCGGTGCGATCACCTACGAGGCAGCGCTGAGCTATCCCAAGCGGCTTGCAGGCATGATGTTGCTGTCGACGTATTTTCCCACCGCACAGACGGTGAAGATGGATGCAGTGCAGGCAGGCTTGCCTGCACTCATTTGCCACGGCAGCCATGATCCGGTTGTTGTCGAAGGTATGGGTCTCGAGGGTAAAGCGCGCCTCGAGGCACTGGGCTTTACGCCCGAGTATAGGACCTATCCGATGGAGCATGCGGTTTGCCCGCAAGAGATTGCGGACATAGGCGTGTGGTTATCAAAAGTGCTTGCGTAAGAATCTTCTATTAAGCCTTGACCTTAGAGTAAGCTCTAAGGGTTATACTTGTCCTATCAAACGACGCAGTGTCTGCGTCTAAACGTGGGAGGCTTAGATAAATAATGAAAATCAGCCAGTTATCAGCACACTGCGGGCTGTCGGCGCATACGCTGCGTTTTTATGAGAAAAACGGGCTCATCGAATCGAGCGAGCGTAGCGCCTCGGGGTATCGACGTTACAGTGACGCAGACATTCGCCGTGTTGAGTTTGTAAAGACAGCGCGAGATGCGGGTTTTTCTTTAGATGAGATCGCGCAGCTGCTGTCTATTCGCTTGGACCGTGATCATCACACCTGCGAGGAGGTCACCTCGATCACTCGTCACAAATTAGAGTCGATCAACGAAAAAATAGCGCAGTTGGAGGAGATCCGGCAGAGTCTGCAACTGCTGCTCAAAAGCTGTGATGGAGGCATGGACAGCGCCGTGCATTGTTCGATTATCGAAGCACTTGATGCCGGCAAAGTACCCATTGAGGAGGCAAATGCATGAGTAACTTATTGAGCATATTCTGGAATCTCGTCATTGAGAGCGCGCCTTGGCTACTTTTGGGTTATTTCATTGCAGGGGTTATCAAACAGGTTATTCCGAGCGAGTGGGTGCAGAAGCAACTCGCCAAGCCCGGGCTGCTGTCTATTACCAAGGGCGCACTAATAGGCGCGCCATTGCCGCTGTGTTCTTGTGGGGTCATACCCACCGCGCTTGCCGTGCGCAAGTCCGGAGCGTCGAAGGGCGCGACGGCTTCATTTCTCGTTGCGACGCCTGAGACGGGCGTCGACTCGATCGCTTTTTCCTATGCGATGCTCGGGCCAGTTTTCGCGATCGCGCGTCCAATCGGAGCGTTGGTGAGCGCGGTTGTGGCAGGCGTGTTAGTCAACACTCTAGACTCGGAGGACGAGGCTGTGGATACCGCGCCAGCGCCCAAGAGCTGCTGCAGTATGAATAAAGAGTCTGCGGTGGTTGCCGCACAGCCGAGCCTCGGCGAGCGTTTCGTGCAAGCATTTCAGTATGGTTACGGCAGAATGATTTCCGACACAGCCAAGTGGTTATGCATCGGCCTCGTAGCGGCGACATTGGTGACAGCGTATGTCCCGCAGTCGTTTTTCTTGCAATGGGGTGACGGGGTCGTCGCAATGCTTGTCATGGTGATTATCGGTCTGCCCATGTATATCTGCGCGACAGCATCGACTCCAGTTGCGGCGAGTCTGCTTTTTGCCGGTATTTCTCCCGGTGCTGCGCTGGTATTTATGCTTACCGGGCCTGCGACCAATATCGCAACAATGGGTGTTATTAAAGAGCAGTTGGGCAGTCGTTCGCTTGTCGCTTACCTGCTTGGTGTTATCGTCACTGCGATCGCGGCGGGTCTCATACTCAATCAGCTCTATGCGATATTCGGTTGGGAGCTTCAATTAGCGGCAATGAGCCATGGTGAAGAGACCGCGCTCTGGCGGCAGTTCGCGGCGGTCGCGCTGTCGCTGCTTGTCGCGCGCGTGTGGGTTAGTAGTCTGCTAAACAAGTTTTGGCCGAGTACGCCATCCTTAGGCGCCGCAGCATAGTAAGGCTCGGTTACTCTCAAGAATCCGCCTAAGAGGGGCCGCTTGAGTTTAGGGTAATGGACAGGCGTGACTTTAGCGCCTGCCAACAATCCTCTGGTTCGTATCCAACTCGAAAACGGTATCGGCGATTGAAGGCAGTAGTAAGAGGCAGTGCCGTGTAAGCCTCTCGAAATGCTGAACAAAACGCGCTATCTGTGCCTCGCTCATTAACGCGTTTGCTTGTTTAACCGAATGTAAACTTTGCGTTGCTTTCGCGTCGTCACCATCCTGCCGCGCTTTATCTTTAGGCGTTTTGTAGCTTTCGCGCAGGCGTCTCTCTTGCTTGTTACGCCAGTTCGACACACAGTCAAAGGTGGGAGCCTCAAGGAAGAGCAGATTGTCGAGTTGGCTAAAAAGAGTCTGATAGTCGCTTGCGAGCTGCTCGTTCACAAAGCCTCGCCAGCGCCCATCCGAGTCATATTCACGCTCTAAGCTGTTACAGGTACTAGTGAGCTCGCTCGCCGATTGCGGCGTGACGCCCACACACCAGCCTTCGAAAAGCACGATGTCGGCGGCGGGGCGATCTTGTCGCGAGACAAGCACAGGCCATTCCGCACGCGGCAGTGGATTGTCGGTTGCTTTGTCGAAGCGGGGCAGGGGAATACCATCAGAGTGCTTGGTACCAGTTAGCGCCGCAAGGGTGGCGAGAGCAAGCGGTATGTCATGCGTGCCGGGCACACCTCGCGTGGCCAGCAGTGGATGCACTGTTGATGCAAGCGTTAATCTCTGTTGTCTACTGAGATAAAAGTCGTCGATTGATAGCCTTGCGACGACTAGGCCTCGAGCTGACAGCAGCGACTCAAGGAGTTCGCTCGCGGTTGACTTGCCGCTGCCTTGGCATCCGTTAATGCCCACAACAAAGGGCGATGCGCCAGTTGATTCGCTGCGCGCGAACGCAGCCACTAATTCATCGACGAGAGGGACAAACCAGCGCTCGGCGTCGTCTGCATAGCTCGAAGGCAGAGCATGGGACTCAACAAAACGCTGGATAACGTGTGTATGCATTGTGTAAATCAACCTTTGTCTCTGCTCAGCACGATAAGTCTTTTACGTGCTTGGCTTCACGGCGTATCCTTAAGAAAGGTTACCGCATTGAGCATTGAAAAAGCAGCAATATGAATTCGACACTAATACCTGAAAGACCGCTCCTTATCTCACCCACTCTCGCAGCCACCATCGGGCTAGAGGAGACTGTGATGCTGCACGTGCTTGGCGAGCTTATTGCAATGCGTCATGTGCTCGCAGCGCGGGGTGCGGAGCACGAAAAATGGGTAGAGCTTGATGCCGACCAGCTGCAGAGCGTGTTGCCTTTCTGGGCGCCAATCGATATTCGCCGAATTCAATCTAACCTTCGAGAGCTCGGTTTGCTCAAAGTCTCGGAGGGCGCATCCCATCTTGCGCAGCGGTTCGAGATAGACGACGGCGTAATGGCGACGCAGAACCCAAGGCAACAGCCGGCAGCCGTTCCAGCGGCTGCGCAGGCTTTTGTTGGCGACAATGATGCCGCAAGTACCGAAATGGCAGCGCCCCGGCAGGGCCTCCCTGTTTATGGATCCTCTGCGAACACGCATGCGGCAAGTGCGCAGCAGAGGCAAACGAATGGTGCGGCGACACTAATTCCAGCTAACTGGCAGCCAGAAGCCACTTGGATAAAACAATGTCAGCAGCACAATATTCCCGAAAACTTTCTTCGGGATGCGCTCCCAGAGTTCGTGCAGTATTGGCGTGACCGCGGTCAGGCGCGCTTCTCTTGGGGCAACGCTTTTTACAAGCACGTGTTAAAGCTGTGGCGCGAAGAGCAAACCCGCCGCGGCGCGTTCGAGCAAGTTAGCGAGATGTCTGCCGCATGGCGACCGAGTTCACAGGCGCTGTCGATACTTCATAACGCAGACGTGAATCCGCACTTTATCGAAGACGCGATTCCCGAATTCGTGCTCTATTGGGAGGAGCGCGGCGCGAGTTCGGGCCCTTGGAATACACGATTTATCGAGCATGTTCGCAGGCAATGGGCACGCTGCAGCGCGATGCAGGGTTTCGACGATACCCCAAGGCCAATCGCTGCTAACTGGACGCCCAGCGCCGACTTTTACGAGACCCTTCAGCTTGCCGAGATCGATGCCGAATTTGCCAATGCTCGTGTCGCCGAGTTTGTTCTATACTGGCGCGACAGTCAGCAAGCCAAGGCGTCTTGGAATACGACATTTCTTCAGTTTGTTAAGGCCGAGTGGGCGCGTAAACTTCAGCGCGATGCACAGCAACCAAGCCGCGGCATGAGCACGAGAGGAGGACAGAATGCAGAAGATCGACGCGATGGTAGCGCAGGGACGAGCAGCGTTGCAGAACGACTCCGACAACTCGACGACCGCAGTTGGGCAAGCTGATTTGGCGCAGCCAGAAAGAAGCAGTGCCTCGTCCTCGCCGTCGGATGATCTCGATCATATCGCAGCGATAAATAGGGTGTTCTCGCAGCTGCAGTTTGCCTACCACAATCAGTATTATCGCGCGTTTCCCGATGTCGACAGCGAGACGATCGCGAAAAAATATTGGCTTAGCTGCCTCGAAGACTATGCGCCTCAGCAGATTGTCGCAGCAACCAAAACTATTGTACGAAGTCAGACCTTTTTACCTAGCCTCGCCGAGCTGATAAAGGCTTGTGAACGCGGGGGCGACCTGTTCGGCTTACCAAGCGCACGCGACGCTTATTTTGAAGCGTGCTCTGCACCCTCACCGAAGAAAGACTTTGCGTGGAGTCATCCCGCGGTCTATTACGCGGGCCGCGCGGCAGGGTGGTATACGCTCGCAAACGAGGGGCAACGCCGAGGGCAGCCGATTTTCGAGCATCATTATCAGGTGTTTTGCCGACGCGTGATGCGCGGCGAAAACCTCGAAGGGCTTTCGCCGACACCCTTGCCTAGCCGCGTGAATAAACGACTCGATCCTGCCGAGGCGAAAGCGCGATTCGCAAAACTCCGAGCCGAGCTAGAGCTTTAGTAGTCGGCTCGGCTTGCTTAGAAGCGCATTGCACCGAGCTTTTTCAAGCCGCTGTCGCAGATTTTAGCCGCCCAGCTTCTTATATTTCATTCGAGTAGGCTCCGCGCCATCACCAAGGCGTTTCTTGCGATCGACCTCGTAGTCGCTGTAATTACCTTCATGCCACACCACCTGACTGTCGCCTTCGAAGGCGAGGATGTGAGTGCAGATGCGGTCGAGGAACCAGCGGTCGTGCGAGACCACGATGGCGCAACCAGGGAAGGTCAGCAGCCCTTCTTCAAGTGCGCGTAGGGTCTCAACGTCTAGGTCGTTGGTCGGTTCGTCTAGCAGTAACACGTTACCACCGCGCTTGAGAAGTTTTGCCATGTGCAAACGGTTGCGCTCGCCGCCCGAGAGGTCTTTCACAAATTTTTGCTGATCGCCGCCGCGGAAATTAAAGCGGCTCGCATACGAGCGCGACGACACTTCGTAGCGGCCGATGACGAGTTGCTCGTTGCCGTCGGAGATTTCCTGCCACACTGTGTTGTCGCCGTTAAGCGCATCGCGGCTCTGATCGACATACGAGAGCTGAACCGTATCGCCTAGCTCAATGCTGCCGCTGTCCGGCTTTTCGTCGCCCACGAGCATGCGCAAAAAGGTCGTCTTGCCCGCTCCGTTGCCACCGATTATGCCAACGATGCTGCCTTTTGGAACACTGAAGCTAAGATCATCTATCAGCGTTTTCTCGTCGAATCCTTTGCAAAGGTTGTTTACCTCGAGAACCTTGTCACCAAGACGGGCGCCCGGTGGAATGTACAATTCTTGCGTTTCGTTGCGGGTTTGAAACTCTTGCGAATTAAGCTCTTCGAAGCGAGCGATACGCGCTTTACTCTTGCTCTGGCGGCCTTTAGGGTTCGCGCGCACCCATTCGAGCTCGGCCTTAATGGTTTTCTCGTGAGCTGCTTGCTGTTTTGCTTCGGTCTGCAGTCGCGCCTCTTTGGCTTCGAGCCAATTCGTGTAATTGCCTTCGTACGGAATGCCATGACCGCGGTCGAGCTCGAGAATCCAGCCGGCTGCATTATCAAGAAAATAGCGATCGTGAGTAATCGCGACAACGGTACCGGGATAGTCTTGGAGAAAGCGCTCCATCCAAGCCACGCTCTCAGCATCTAAATGGTTTGTTGGCTCATCGAGCAGGAGCATATCGGGCTTAGACAGAAGAAGCCGGCAAAGAGCAACACGCCGTTTCTCGCCGCCAGATAAATGCGCAACCTTGGCATCCCACGGCGGCAGCCTCAACGCGTCGGCGGCGCGCTCTAGTATCCTATCGACTTCCCAACCATCGACAGCATCGATCTTGGTTTGCAGATCGCCCTGCCTTTCGAGCAGGGTGTTCATTTCATCGTCGCTCATTGGCTCGGCGAATTTGTCGCTTATCGCATTAAATTCTTCGAGCAGCGCCATGATTTCGCCTAACCCTTGCTCAACATTGCCACGCACATCGGCGTCTTCGTCTAACTGAGGTTCTTGCGGCAGGTAACCGATATTGATGTCTGCCTGTGGGCGAGCCTCGCCATTAAATTCTTTGTCGACGCCAGCCATGATGCGCAGCAACGTCGACTTTCCCGAGCCGTTGAGTCCGAGTACGCCGATCTTCGCGCCGGGAAAGAATGACAGTGATATATCTTTGAGGATTTCGCGTTTGGGAGGAACAACCTTGCCCACGCGGCTCATATGGTAGACGAATTGTGATGCCATAACGCTCTCGTATTAGTCGGAAATATTGAGTTTGATTGAGGTCAGCTAATCTAAGTTGCAATTGTACAACATAGAAATTGTAAAAATGACCTCAACGAGTTTGCTCTGAGCTGCAAGAAGTCGGATTGGGCAGGGACGCATATCCAGAAGCAGATGTATTGGCTTCAGTTCAAGATCGAACTGAGCGCACAGAACGCACAAGTCTGGCGTTTGGGTTTGGATATGCTTATTCCGGCTAGTAAGCCGTAGGCGGCAATGCGCAGAAAACGCGAGGCGTGTATGCAGCAGAAACCTTTTCTTTCCGTGTTTAGGTTATGCAAGTAAACTTGCCTTTACAGACATTAGCTCGCGACGCCTAGAGTATGCACCTCACTGCCGAAGATAAGTCGTGCCTTGCCGGAGATCGAGGCGAGGCGACTCGCTTAGCGATGCGTTTTCTCGTTGCTGCTGGAGAAGCGATGCAGGCATCGAGGCTGATAGATATTACTCGCTGCCATTTAGTGGGTTCGTATTACGCCGGTGAAGCCGACCTCCTCCTGCTTCGTCGCTTTGCCGCTTTGGGTGCCAAAGTACGAGTGCCAACAACGCTGAACGCAAGTTCTGCCTGCCTTGATAGCTGTTCGCTTAATCCGCAAATCGATCAAGAACAAGCGGGTCTTGTTGTTCGCCTCCACGAGCAATTGGGGTGTGACCCTGTACTGACTTGTGCGCCGTATCACTTGCCGGCTCCCCCTGTGCTCGGCGAGCGTATTGCCTGGGCCGAGTCTAACGCGGTGACTTATGCGAACTCGGTGTTGGGTGCACGAAGCAATAAAACGGTGCAATATTTAGACCTCTGTGCGGCGCTTACCGGCCGCATTCCAGAGTATGGCCTCTACTTAGATTCAGCACGCGCGCCTGCTCTGGTCATCGATTGTGCGTCTATACCCAGTCCTTTTTGGGACGAACCGATGCATTGGGAACTGCTAGGTCTATTGCTCGGGTATAAATGCGGCAGCGACATTCCTCTAATCACTGGTATAGATGCAGAGCCGACACAAGACATGTTGCGCAGCCTAAGCGCTGCTGCGGCGAGCTCAGGAGGCATGTCGATGTTCCATCTCGCAGGGATTACGCCGGAAGCACCGCTTGCAAGGGTTAGTGAGCTTCAAACGACGTGTGTGGCTGCGTTGCCTTTGTCCACCGATGACCTGTTGAATGAGTTGCAGCCTTACGCAGGTAGCGAAGGCGATGCAGTTTCTGCTATTTGCCTTGGCGCTCCTCACTACTCTTTGTCTCAGCTGTCGCGGCTAGCCAAGGAGGTTTTGTCTTCTGCAGTGAGGCTTAAAGTCCCGATCTATGTAACCACGTCTCGCTATAATTTGGCACAGCTTCAGAACACCCTCCAGCTCGGCGAACTCAGAGCGCGAGGAATTGTTTTTCTCGTCGATGCTTGCAGCTACTACGGCCAGGTTATTCCTAAGCAAACGGCGGGAGTGATGACTGATTCGGCCAAATGGGCGTATTACGCAGGAGGAAATTTAGGAGTTAACGTGTATTTGGGGAGCCTAGAAAACTGTATCGAAACCGCTCGTCAGGGTCGCCTAGTCCGGAGGAATCGTTCGTGACTTCCGTACTCGCGGTGAGGAGTTTGATTACGGGGAAAGCTCACGGTGCGCTTTTAGTATTAAGCGATGGATTAAGCTTCTGGGGCGGCTTGGATCCCGCTAGCGGCGAGATCGTCGACAGTCAGCACCCGCAGAGGGGGCAAAATGTTCGGGGAAAAGTAATTGTGTTGCCATCGCCCAAGGGCAGTACAGCGGCGCCGGGCGCTTTGCTTGAATGTCTGTGTGCAGGCAATGGCCCTGCGGCTATAGTTTTGGTGAGACCAGATGTGACCCCTGTCGCTGCGGTATTGGCGGCCGACATTGTAGCAATTCCATCGATACCGATCGTGCAGTTACTTCATCCCTCTGACCTCGCTAGTTTCGATTTAGCCACTCATGCCTTGCTTAACGGCGAAGAATTGATCCTGTCTTAATCCGCCGGCTTGTCGCCATGGTCTTCGCGTAATTGTGACATTAGCGAGTCTGCCATTATGTAGCCAAGAGCAAGCAAAGGAAGTGAGACGACAATAGTGGTTGAGAGAATAACTTTGATTCCCCCATCAATGAACATTAGCGTGATCGGCAAAACGCCGAGGCTGCATGCCCAAAAAAGTCGCAGGCCTCGCGCTGGATTTTCGCCTGCCCGCATCTTTTTCGTTGAGACCGAAGCGAGTGTGTAAGAAGCAGAGTCATAGGTGGTGACAAGGAAGACCACAGATACGACGAAAAACGCGCAAAGCGCTAGCTCGCGAAAGGGAAGAGTTCCAAAGACTTGAGTTATCGCGGCGGCTGGGCTTTGCTCGTTCATTATGCCGGTTACAGACAGTATGTTTTCGAGCTCAAGATGTAACGCATAATTGCCAAATACGATGAAGAAAAGCCAAGCGCCAAGACTGCCGTAAACCAGCATACCAAATATGACTTCGCGAATAGTGCGTCCGTAAGAAATGCGCGTGACAAAAATCCCTACGAATGGACCGTAGGCAACCCACCAAGCCCAATAAAAAATCGTCCAGTCTTCGACAAAGCGAGAGTTGGTGAGCGGGTCAGTCCACGTGATCATGCGCACTATATTTTGTAGAACGAGACCGATGCCATTGGTGCCCATTTTAAGAATAAATAAGGTGGGTCCCACGGCGAGTACAAAGAAAAGAAGGGTCAGGGTTAACCAAAGATTTAGATCGGCGAGCTTTTTAAAACCTCGCTCTAAGCCGAGCCAAGCGCTAGTGCCAAAGATGGCTATGCAGAATACGACCACCATCACCTCGAGCATGAAATCGTGATTCCACCCTGTAAGCTCGGCAAGTGTCGCTGCTATCATCGGCGACGACAGTCCGAGTGAGGTGCCAGTGCCGCCGATTAGATTAAGCATATAAAGAAAATCAACAACGCGAGCGCGTTTGCTCGTGGCACCGCCGGGTAAATATTTCAGGCAGCCAGTGCTGAGCCTAAGATAAGGCACTTTCCTCACGTAAAATGGGTAAGCGATGGCGAGCGCAGGCAGGCAATAAAATGCCCAAGCGTTAACACCCCAGTGAAAGAGCCCATAGCTGGCCGCCCACTCAATGGCCTCGTTGCTGCGCGCAGGCACGCCAAACGGCGGTGAATCGAGATAGTACCCCCATTCGATGACCGCCCAATAGAGAAGCCCCGCGCCTATGCCTGCAGAGAAAAGCATCGCGACCCAACTCAGATTGCCAAACTCGGGCCTACTATCCTCTGCGCCAAGGCGAACCGCGCCATAACGGCTAAAGCCGAGGTAGATAAGGAAAACGAAAACCGCAAGGCTGTACCATTGGTACAAGAAGCCTAAATTGTTGGTAAGAAAATCATAGGCCTGCTCGATCAACTTGCCGGCAAGATCAGGCGCGAGCACCATTGGTAAAGAGAGCGTTACGATCGCGCCGACACTGGCGGAGAAAGTCCACCAATCTATAGTGTGTTGTGAGGCCTGCTTCGACTCCATAAAGCTCTCTCCGCGGTTCTGATTTTTTGTTTTTTATCGATCGAACAGTGCTTCACACAGGCTCGCGTAAGGATGCACGATCGCTTCGATTTGACTATCTAAGCGCAGCGTATTGCGATCATATTCACTGCTGAATGCTGGCCAGTCGACAAGATTTTCGCCGTTCGGATCGCCATGGCGAGCAAAGTTCACCCAGTAGTGCATCATGCTTTGCGTAAGCGCACGGTCGTCAGAGTTCGTCGGAAGCCACGCATCGTGTGTGTCAAAAACATATGGCAGTTCTGCGCCATGATAGGCGCCCATCTCAGCCGCTTGCTCTCCTACGCGGCGCCTAGAAAAATAATAGACCCACGTGCGCGCGCCAGTGTTTGCAGTCTCGCCGGCAAGCCTAAGAGACGGGCATGTGTAGTTGACGCTAGTGATCAGGCGATCGAGTTTAGAGGCTTCATCTAGCCCCTCCAGTGTACCGGTCACCGCGTTAATACGGCTACCCTCAACGTTTTGTGCAAGCCACTCGCTCGATGATTCATCCGGCTCTAAATACATTTTCCATTCGTCAGCATTGCTGCCGATAAGCAAATCGACAGGGTTCGCGCGGTTGTTGATAACCGCTTCAAGCGGAGAGGACGCCAAGCCTGCATCCAAGTGTGGATCGAATCCTGCCTCTGCGTAGACTTTTTGGGCCGCTGTGTCGATAGCGAGCACGGGAAGTTTGCGCAATGCCGCTATAGACGCCGACCCAGTGGCTTCTCCGAGCGCACTACCAAGGGTAAGCGCGTCGTCGCGGCTAACCGATTCTTGCAAAGCCCATCCAGCGCTCTGATGAATGACACGATTGAATAGCCCGGCAGCGCTTGGCATAGCGATCAGATGCGAAATATTGCTCGCCCCCGAAGATTCGCCTACGAGGGTAATATTTGTCGGGTCGCCACCGAGTCGCCCCGAATACTGTTTGATCCAATTAAGCGCCATGACGAGATCGGTGAGACCGAAATTACTTTCCTCTAGCTGAGGGTGCGCCATAAATCCGAACGGCCCTAGGCGATAGGCGACAGTGATGACGATAGCCTGATGGCGGGCGAGATTTTCGCCTAAATAGTTAGGCTCCCATGACCAGCCGCCACGGTTACTCCCGCCGTGAACGTAAACGATAATCGGGAGTGGGGCGCTTTCACCCATGCTGCTGGGTCGCCAGACATTGAGATAGAGGCAGTCTTCGCTTACGTCGGGCGCGATCACTGAATTTGGATCGCCACCGAATCCTGCAACAACGCCCTGATACCAGCGCGTGATATGGTCGCCTTGATAACAGGCGGGAGCAAATGAAACGGCTTGGTGCTGACCCACAGCGGCAATGTAAGGCTGTGCAGCGCGCCAGCGAAGTTCGCCGATAGGTGGCGCTGCGAAAGGCACGCCGAGAAAAGCGTCGACTGTGCCATCCATGTTTCGTGTGCCGAGATACTCTGCCGCACCGATAGTGAGGTGAGGCGTGTCGGCTGCATAAGCACTACCCGCAAAGAAAACAAGCGATAAGCTGGCCAGTGCGCGGGCGCTAATCATCTGATTGCGTTATCTGCACGACAACACAGCCGCCGAAACCGCCTTGTTCGATAAGTTCATGGGAGCGAGCAATGTCTGCGAGAGGAAGTACATGGGCGATGCGATGTGCGAGTTTACCCTCACGCAGCGCTGCCACAGTGTCCTCGACTGCGGCCTGTTTGGCGCTTTCTGGCATCGCGTAAACGATAACCATGCGCACCGTAAGATCCATAAACATCATGTCGCGGAACGGCAAGGTGGGCTCGCCGACGACAGTCGAAGAATAGGTGGCGATAGTGCCGCCAATAGCAATGCACTTCATGATTTCTGGCAGGTTGGCCCCAAATTCGACTTCGACAACGCGGTCGACTCTGTCGCCTGCATTAGCGGCGACAACGGATTCGCCCCAATTTTCTTCGCGATGATTGACCACCGCATCCGCGCCAAGCTGCAGGCAGAGTTCTTTGTCTGCTGCGTTGCTTGCCGTTGCAATAACCGTTGCGCCGCCGAGCTTTGCCCATTGGATGGCGTAGTAACCAACTCTACCGGCTCCGCCTGTAACAAGAATGGTTTTTCCTACGACTTCACCGTCGGCATAGACGCAGCGATGTGCTGTCATTATCGGAATGCCAATACAAGCACCTACGTCGAAAGAGCACTCATCTGGCAGGGCTGGCGCGCGAATAGAATCAATTGCTACATAGTCGGCTGCACTGCCAAGGCGCCGACCATACTGAGCTTGGTAGACAAACACGCGCTCGCCGATTCTCGTTTGATCTACTCCCTCACCAACGGCTTCGATGACACCGGCGCCGTCGCTGTGTGGGATGACAAGTCCGCCGTCGAGGAGAGTGGGAAAGGCGCCAGCCCGCTTCTTTACGTCGGATGGATTGACGCCAGTGGTGTGAAGTCGCACAAGCACTTCACCGGGTCCGGCTTCGGGTTTTGGGAGATCGCCTACGATAAGCGCCTCATTTGCCGAACCAAACTTTTCGAACCACGCTGCTTTCATGTTGTTACTCCTACTCGAATACTTGTTTAGTCTATCCAGTTGGATAAACCTTCGGTATGACCGTCGATAGCTAACGCCTGGCCTGAAATATTGTGTCCTGCTGGGGAGCAAAGGAACTTGACCGTGTCGGCAATTTCTTTGGCGTCTACAAACACGCGCATCGAACTCTGACGAAGATACACATCGCGTATCGCACTCGGTGCAACCCCTCTCTCTTGTGCATCGCGCTCGATTACTCCATCTATTCGAGGCCCTTTTACGCTGCCGGGGCAGATCGCATTGACGTTAACTCCATCGGGCCCCATCTCCATAGCCCATGTTTTGGTGAGGCCGATTAGCGCCCATTTGGCTGCAACATAGGGCGAGCGAAGCGGGAACCCAAAGAGAGCCGCATTCGAGGCAATGTTAATTATGCTTCCCCGCGCCTTCTTGATGAAAGGTGTCGCTCTGCGCGTCGCATAAAATGCCGCATTAAGGTCGATCGCGATAGTCCTATCCCAGTCAGCAGGGGCAATATCTTCCACAGCGGCAGTTGGACCGGCGACACCGACATTGTTGACCAAAATATCTAAGCGGTTGCTGTGTGCGCCGATTTCGTCGAAAAGGCGATCAACTTCGGCAGGGTCAGCTGCGTCGCAGCAGGTGCCCTCAAAGTCTGGATTGGCTTCCAGACACGCAGCGATTGCCTGTGGGTCGATGTCACAAATATGAACTTTGATCCCTTCGGCCGCTAGGCACTCTGCTATTGCTCTGCCGATGCCATTTGCTCCGGCGGTAACGAGCGCAACGCGTTTCTCATCCATGTTTTAACTCTCTAAAGTCAACACTCAGCGTGGGTGGACTAAAACCGAGGCGCGCTGGGCAAAGATTAAATGTTTTTCGAGTCTCTCAGCCAAGAGTACAAGCATGCAATTGAATAAATCGTCACTATGCATGAATATTTCTCAAGACTTGACTCGCCATCGGTTATGAAATAAAAGCATAGGAGCAATTCATGCAATAGATTTTCTAATAAGGCATTTGATTCAAGGAGGGTGTTTGACCGGATTTCAGCAGCGCAGAAAATTGCCTCCGCTTAATGCGCTTCGCGCATTTGAGGCGGCGGCGCGCCACCTCAGCTTTAAAGATGCGGCACACGAGTTGAGCGTGTCGCAATCGGCTATTAGTCATCAGGTTAAGTCCCTAGAGCAGTCACTTAATACGCATCTATTTACACGAAAAACCCGCGCCGTAGAGCTTACTCGTAAGGGTAAGCTGCTCTATCCGATCGTGCGTAATTCGTTCGATAGCATCGCAGAGGGCGCGCAGCTTATTCTCGAAGAGGCGTCGGTTTCGGTGCTTACACTGCACGTTTACTCGACTTTCACGATGCGATGGCTACTTCCGCGGTTACCACGGCTGCAAGAGTTCGATTCGAGTATTCAGGTGCGCCTTCACACGTCGCAGTCGGATGTCAATTTCGCACAAGAAGATATCGATGCGGGAATCATGGTCGGGCAACCCGTAGACAGCAATCTACACTACGACCATTTGTTCGACTGTGAATTGTTTCCGGTCTGCAGCCCAGCTTTTCTAGAGCGTCATGGGCCCTTCGAAACCCCAGAGCAGCTTGCCGGCCACCCAATTTTGCAAGTCTACCCCTCCTGTCTCTTATACACATCTGACGCTGCCGACGAAGAGGATAGTG
>OJFP01000933.1_pt1 | contig 17139 bp, 3 predicted proteins | sample 1594141 | NCBI WGS metagenome assembly OJFP01 (sample SAMN05416843, study PRJEB24817) | seawater metagenome | isolation source: Sea water | place: Canada:Atlantic | collected 2013-07
TCTACACTATCCTCTTCGTCGGCAGCGTCAGATGTGTATAAGAGACAGGTGGAGAATTCATCGTTCGTGATGTTGACCCAAAAGAAGTGTTTACTCCTGAAGACTTTTCAGAGGAACAATTGATGATGAAATCAGCTGTTAAGGAGTTCGTAGATCGAGAAATATGGCCACATAAAGACCGTTTTGAAAATAAAGATTATGCGTTTACTGAGGAATTGATGAAAAAAGCCGGTGATTTAGGCTTCCTAGGTGTTTCTGTCCCAGAAAGTTATGGAGGAATGGGCATGGGATTCATTTCGGTCATGTTGGTCTGTGATTATATTTCTGGTGCTACAGGTTCTTTCTCAACTGCTTTTGGTGCCCACACCGGAATCGGAACACTTCCCATTATTCTTTATGGGACTGAAACTCAAAAACTAGAATATGGACCAAAACTCGCTACAGGAGATTGGTTTGGCTCATATTGTTTAACTGAGCCCGGAGCTGGTTCAGATGCCAATTCGGGAAAAACAAAAGCGGTGCTTTCGGAGGATGAAACTCATTACAAAATCAGTGGTCAGAAAATGTGGATTTCAAACGCAGGATTTGCAAGTGTATTTATTGTTTTTGCCCGTATTGAAGATGACAAGAACATCACTGGGTTTATTGTCCCTAATGATCCCTCAAACGGAATCACAATGGGAGATGAAGAACGTAAATTAGGTATTCATGCATCTTCGACGCGTCAGGTATTTTTTAACGAAACTAAAGTGCCTGTAGATCACATGCTCGCAGGAAGAGGAGATGGTTTTAAAATTGCAATGAATGCGTTGAATGTTGGTAGAATAAAGCTTGGAGCTGCATGTCTAGATGCACAACGAAGAGTCATCAGTTGCTCAGTGAAATATGCAAACGAACGCATTCAATTCAATACTCCAATTGCACAGTTCGGAGCAATTAAAGAAAAGCTGGCACGTATGGCGACTTCTTGCTTTGCAGGAGAATCAGCAACTTATCGTGCTGCCAACGATGTAGAATTAAAAATAAAATCATTTGAAGCAGAAGGCTTAAGCCATCAACAAGCAGAACTTAAGGGAGTGGAAGAGTTTGCCATCGAATGTTCGATAATCAAAGTAGGGGCTTCTGAGGACATCCAGAGCTGTGCTGATGATGGTATTCAAATCTACGGAGGAATGGGCTTTTCTGCTGAAACACCAATTGAATCTGCCTGGAGAGATGCCCGTATTGGCCGAATCTATGAAGGAACCAACGAAATCAATCGGATGCTTTCTGTTGGAATGTTGCTTAAAAAAGCAATGAAAGGAAAGATCGACTTGATGGGAGCTGTAATGAAAGCTGCAGGTGAAATGAAAAACCAACAGAATGAAACCTCTGAAACTGTTCATGAAGACTTAAGCGCTGAAATTATTCTAGTTAAAAATCTTAAAAAAGCATTTCTAATCTTAACAGGATCTGCCTTTCAAAAATATGGTGCTGAATTAGACAAGCACCAACAGGTATTGTTAAGCCTTGCTGATATTCTGATCGAAACTTATTTTGCTGAATCTGCACTTTTAAGAACCCTTAAAAATATTGGTAAAGGGAATGATGCAGAATCTCAAAAAGCAATGACAAAACTTTATGTTTTCGATGCTACAGAAATTGTCCTAAGAAAAGGAAAAGAGATTATTGGAAATATAGCGAATGTAAAGGAAAAAACAAAACTATTAAAAGGTGTTCACCAGTTGTGTCTTTATGAGGATCTACCTGATGTTATTTCTTTAAAAACTCAAATTGCTGATCTGCTAATTGCTGAAAATAAATATTGTTTCTAATCTTTAATTGTTTTAAAAACTATTTTTGAAAAAAAAGTAGAAACTTTTTATGATTTAAATGGGGTGAAGTTATGACTAATTAAATGTTTATTTACAGATGTTGAGTTTCTATATTTTAATGAAATAATTAGGGCTACTCTTACCTTAATTATTATTAAAACATATGCATTTTAAATAATAAAAATGTTCTTTTGAAAAAAAATTAGATTAAGTACAAAACATGTATGATTTAATAGTAGTTATCAATTTGTAATCTTTTGTAAAGTCCCCGATTGTTTCTTCTAAAAACGCTAAAGTCAAAAATTACAGAAAATTCAAACATACTTGGAGAAAAGACAACCCCCGGAGTTTTGAAAGGAAAGTTATAATGAATACCAAAGTCAAAGTTTTCCATTGCTGTTCCAATTGTGATGCCAAAGTTATTTACTGAAAAGGCTTCCACAGAGCCCATTTGTTGAGTAAAGCCAATGTTAAATTCACCTAATTGAAAATCTTGAGCTAATGACATATACATCGTATTTCCAAATTTAACAAAACTCATATATGCAAATAAATACGAGGATCTAGGGAGAAACCTTCTTTCATACGGATTAAGATCAAATTCATAGCCTCCTTGAACAGAAATTCGCAAGGGTAACTTATTATCTTCATCCTCTTTGTTGTATGAATGATTTGGCCTAGATAAGTTTTTGAGACTAAGTCCTAACATCATCACGTCAGAATGATATATAATTGAAGCCCCGAAATCAGCATAACCTATATTTGAAATTAGATTTGAAAGAGGATCACTTGAATTAACAAGTACTTGACCTGTAGTTGCATTAAGTTGATCTCCAAAAGTTAATTTATCTGGATTGATTTCGCTACTCAAAAATCTTCCAGTTATTGCAGGTAACAGGAACGAATATCCAGATACTTGAATTTTGTAAACATAGCTCACGCTTATTGAATTTGAGGAGATTGGCAATGCATCACCCATTGAAAATTGATTAATATCAAAACCGATGGAAAAATTTTTTTCTGGAAAACCAAGTGTTCCAAAAACATAGCTATTAGTTAGAGTAGAAAACTCATTAATTTTAAGAGTATTACGAAGAACTCCTATCCTATTTAATTGATTCATGCCAAAAGCGCTAGGATTTAATTTATGAATGAATTTTGTTTGATTTACAATATATTCTTCTTGAGCATTACAATTAAATGCAAAAATTAAAATAAACAGAAAGCTTGTAAACCCTTTAGTTTTCATTGTCTTCCTAGAATAATGAATGTTCCACTTTTATCAATCTTGTTTTCTCCATAAATTGATTCTCCACTAACTGTATAAATATAGTAGGGTGATCTATTTCCATCTACTCCGGGAAACCCTCCTTCTCTAACTTCAACTTCGTTTAAACCAGCTCCTGGAGTAGATTCATCAAAAGATGCTATCCAAATCAGATTTCCTCTCGAATCATAAACAGTCAATACCATTGATTTTAAGCCGCTTGTTTTCGGATAAAATGTATCATTTTCTTCATCATCATTTGGAGTAAACACATTTGGTAACAAAACACTATATCCTTCACCGATTACAATAGGTTTAGTTACTTCGATATCACAACCTATAGCATTTGTAATTCTTAGAGTAGCGAAAAAGGTTCCGGAAATAGAATATTTCTTTCTGACAGGAGAAACAGTACCAGTTCGCCTATCTCTAGAAATTATCGGTGAATTATCGCCGAAAATCCATTCCTCTTTGATCCAAGGATCAGTAGAGGTGTTCGTAAATGTGATGTCTTCATTTGCTTTTATGGGTTGCGGAGGAGTTCTGGTCATACTAATCGAAGTATAATCGAAAGTAGGGGATCCAACTCCAATATTTATTTCATAAGATATTTCACAATCAGATGAGTTTCTAACGTATAGAGTTTCTTTTTCAGCTGGAGTTGGAATTTCAATAACATAGGTTACATTATCTTCTGTTACCGAATTAACTCTATTGTTATTTCCATAGTAAAAGCTTACATCCCCTTTTTGATTATCAAATAATCTAACTACAACTTTACCTGGATTCATTAAACATAAATCAGTATCAACTACTGGATCGGATAAAAAATATAATTCTTTATTTGGATCAACAGCAATATCTTTCTCTAAATATGTAAAGGCGGTGTTACCACAAATTTGATTTTGAGAACGAACTATAATTTTATAATCACCAGATTCTAAATTATTTTGAGATTCAGTTCCTTTATATTCAATAACTTCTTGATAGTTTGAAAGAGAGCCTGATCCAGTTGCTGTAACTCGTTTAAACCACGAAATATCATATGGCTTTTTTCCTTCATCTATTTTAAATGCTATTTGTCCATTTGGAACTCCTCCATTGCAAGTTGGAGAAAGGGAATAAACTTTATTTATTGCTAAAGTAGATGAGGATGTAGATAATTGGGGGGTGATTTCAAAAGGTTTATTTTCAAATTCTATATTAAAATTACCAAGATTTGAAGGAGTAGTTGGCTCGATATAACATCCTCTGCTATCTATGACTTTTAATTCAAGAGCACCCTGTTCTTTTACAGTTATGGATTGTCCGATATAATTTTCAACTTCACCGGAGGGTGTTCCATCTGCCAGTGTAGGTCTAAAAGTCCACTCGTATTCATAAACTAAAATTCCATTTATACTGTAAGGGATTCCGCCGGTAATGTTGGCAGTAATTACTACCTCATTAGAGCAAGGATCTATTTGAAAAGAAGTGTCTCCTGAATAACTCATTTTCTCAATCTCTTTAACCTCGAAAGAATAAAAATCTTCACATAGAGTTGCGGCAGTTCCGCTTACAGCTGCTGTAGCTTCCTCACTCACGGAAAGAGTATAAATATCAGGTTTCAAACCTGTTATGGTATATATTCCATCCCATGCTGTTGGGGGGGCGACAATTACTCCTGCTGAATTACCGTTTTCACTATGGACTACACTACCTAGTTTATCACCTACTATATTATATTTAAAGAAGTGATCATTTGATCCAGGATTAGGCAAATTACTAGTGATTGAAAATAAAAGTGTAGAGGTAATATCATTTAAATTCGAACAATCAGAAGGAATTACTTCAGCAATACTCAAGTTACTTATCTGAATTCCAGTATTCCCAATCGATATAGAGTTAGTTCTCAATGCTCCAGTTGGACAGGTTCCAGTTAGAATTACTCCTCTATCATCACTTATAGTTGCTCGGTAAACACCGTTGACTAAATCAGAAGCAACAGTTTGATTCTTGAATCGAGAGATTTCTCTCCAAAGATTTGGGTTTGAGGTAGTGGCTGTACTTGTGGTAACAGTTGTTGTAGTGCCACTTACTACAACACTCGTTAACTGCTCATACTGTTCCTCCCAAAGGATTTTGAGGCTACCAACTATAGTGTTTGTATCAACAACAAGTTCAATTCTACCAAAAGTGGCAGTGCAACCAGGCTGTGTTTCTATAACATTTGTTAGCGTCAGTTGAGTAAGGTCTTCTGAAGCTACATCTACCTCACCAGCTCCAAGAATACAAGTATTTGATCCGCTACCCGATTTGACTTCATAAGTGTATTTCCCAGGATATTTCAGATCATACAGTGATCCGTTTTGTACACTAGCTCCTTTGCTATCAGTTTCTCCATTCAAATTCCAATCCATAAAATATGAAGTTCCAGCTCTAGTTGGATCAGCTAAATTTGAACTCCAAACTACCTGAATATTGTCAATATCATTAAACGTTCCATCAGTAAGCTCAAGTCTAATACTACCTAGTCTATCTTCAGTACAATTAATATCTAATACTTCAGCTACCCCTATTTCTACATCCTCAGGAATTGATAAAACAATATCTGCAATATCCACCGTTACTGGATTACAACCTGAATTATCTGATATAGTGATTGTATTAATGGTATTTAAATCAAAGGGATCTATTTGTGGGATTACAACAGTGGTACTATTGGAGGCAGTAACATACAATCCATTGTTTAGACTAATCGTATTTATTCCTCCCGTTGACGAACCCCCAGAAATCTGAAAAGTAAGACTCGCAAAGTTACCACTACAGGCAGCCTCAATTCGTTTATCAACAACTTCTACAGCAGTTAAAGGATCTGGTTTTCTAACTTCAAATCGATAAGTAGAAATCACACAGTTTCCACCTAACCCATTTAAGGTTGTAACAGCTTTATATACTCCAGGGCCTTGATTGGTTATTGCAAAGGAGGATGGAGTAATTGCTGTTCCATTCTTTGACCAATTTACATTGTATTGCCCAATAACAGTATTAGAGATGACGGCCGAGGTACCATTTCCAGCATTACCAACAAGTTGAACTTCCATATCTGCGGCATCTGAATTACAGCTCAAAAGGATTAATTGATCAATTGATCCTGTTACTGTTGTTGTTGTTGCTGTACCAAATGAAGGATACCATGCGACAGCAGGAACTGGAACCTTTGGTATTACCGTTACTGGAAGTGGTGTTTGAATATTAAAAGTACGATTAGAACTACATCCCAACTCTTGATCAGTTACTGTAAGGGTATATGGACCTGGAAGTAGATTTGTAATATAATTTCCCGTGTAAGGACCCCCTAGTCCAGTCCAAGAATAACTATAATTTCCTGATCCACCAGTTACGACTGTTGCATCGGCTCGCATATCTATAGATCCTCCCCCAATATTTGTAGGGGTTTCATTACAAAAATCATCTGTTATAGTCACTTTAACAGGGTCAATTATAAGACTAAATGGCATTTGAAAAGGCACAAATAACGAGGTTGCACATGCATCGGGAAGGGCGGGGTTATCTTGTAATTCAATAACATAATTTACTCCAGCTGTAAGACCAGTAAATTGATAAGCTCCATTAGTGGGCTGAGTTTGAAGAAGTGTGTTAGTAGGAGTACCTGATTGATATACCTTTATTATATATTGTAATTTTCCGCCTGATGGTGTAACGTTAAGTGTGCCGTCACAACCAACCACTGTTGCTGAAAGAGGTGCTAATGGCCCACCGACAACAAAGGCATAAGTTTCAGGATCACTTGAACATCCCTGAGAAGTTACAGATAGAGTGTAAGTTCCTGCTTCAAGGTTGGATATGTTTAACGATGAGCTAGTATAATTGTTAGGCCCTGTCCAAGAATAAGAATAAGATACAGTTTTGTTTGTGGTAATTGAGGTAATAACAGTTGTACCCGTTACAATTGAAGTAATTACTTGACCAGAAATAGTATATGGCACCCCAGGGGTGTCTGCTGTTAATACTATTGAGGAACCTCCATCTACACTTGCTGAAACAGCCGCATCACGAGCACCACTAGAATTATTTATATCATTTGCTAATTGAGTAAGAATTGTAGCAGTGGTTATTCCTGAACCTGGAACCCTTCCAAAATATACTAAGCCATTAATCATAACATTAACATCATCCCCTCCATTTAGAGTATTACTTGCGATAAAAGTTAATCTATCTGACTGTCTGATGTTTGAATCTCCACCTACAATTCTTTTATTAAATTCAGAAACAGGAGTTTGAGGGATAATAATCGAGCCATCAGTAGATCCAAAACAACTTACATCATTAACATCATTAGCTTGAATATAACCTTGCTGAACAACAACATCTGGTATTACCTCAATTTGCCCACTAATTACAACCTCAGGAGTACATCCATTTTCATTTTGTGAAGTAACAGTATAAGGGAATATTGTTCTTGTTGCTACCGATGTTGAAATTATTGCTGTTAATGTAACCTGACCAGTAACAGCGTTTTGTGTCGGAGTAAAAGTAATTGTATTACCACCTATTGTTGAAACACTAACTACAATACTTTGAGCGCCTCCCCCCAAAATAAATCCTATAGGCTGAATACCACTTCTATTACAAACTGCAGTATTTCCTGTTTGAATATTTAATCCAGGCGTTGCCAATGTTAATAAAGACCTGGGATTTACTTTTATAGATCCAACTCTCGTTAATGGATTACAGTTTGGACCACCCGGTAAATTATTACCAATAGTATTAATTGTATAAGTATAAATTGTTGTAGTTACAATTCCTGTATTGAGGGTACCTGTAACAGATAATGATAATGTAGAGTCTGTAACTAATCCGGCTGATGATACAAAATTAATCCCAGTAGGTGCACCATTGGGGGCATCCCATGTAATATTATAACTATTTACACTTCCTGCAAAATCATAAATAATTGGAGTAATCGCCGCTCCATCGCAAACAACTTGAGTCTCATTTCCTTGTGGAGATGCAGAAGTACCCGTAAAAGATTCAGTAGCTGATTTTATGTGTGTAATATATTCGGAAGGAAATACATTAATTTTACCACTAATCGTTCCTTCAGCACATTCAGATCCAGAGGTTATTAGAGTATACTCGTACTCTGTCGTCTGAGTTACATTTTCGCTTAAAGTTACATTGAAAATAAATTCCGTTGTTCCTGATGCAGTCGTTCCTGATGATGTCATTGACCAACTAGTTGGACTAAAATTATTAGTCCATACAACTTCACTGTTATAAACATTTAATGCAGTTCCTCCAAATTCATAATTAATATTTTCAACTGTATTATCACAAGCGTCTATTTCAGCTTGAGCTGGAGTAATAATATTAATATAGGATACTCCCTTAACTGTAAAATCAACAATTATTGAATCATCTATACAAACATCTGCAGAATCCTTACCAACAAATGATCTAAATGTCCCTGAGGTTACAGCTGCAGTTGGTGTTCCTGTGAATGTCAATTCTGCTTTAATTGGGAGCGATGGGTTTAATGTTAATAAGCTGCTTTCAGGATCACTAAACATTCTGATTTCAAAAAGATCTTCATTATCTAATGCAGTTAATCCGATCGTACTTCCAGTTATGGTTGGACTAACTATAGCGGAGCCAACCATATTATTATACAGACCTTGAGCTATTACTGCAGCTGATTCATTTGGTAAAGTCGATGTATATGAAAATTGATCACTTGCTCCACCTTCAACAATATCAACTGACACATAAAATGTTTGGGATGTTGCATTGGCGGGACCAGTAATTAATATATAATCTGTCTGACCTTGAGTTATTAATATAGTAGGAGATGAAATACCAGGAGGCAATGTTGAACCAGTTAATAAATTTGGAGCGAAAAAACCAGTAAACTCAATAGTTACAGGAATAAAACCCTGTTCTGCACAAACTTCACGCGCAATTGCTCTCTGCGTGGGCGGTGCATTTTTTATATTCATTATTGGATCTGGTTTTACCACTATAAAACCATAAACAGATGCTTGTGTACAATTTTGAGCATTTGTAGTTGTAAGCTTATAACGGAAAGGTGTTGGAACAGTTACTATATTAGTTGGAGTACCCGAAATTCTAGCTACGTTCCCACCGATCATCTGTGCTACAACTCCATTAGGTTGACCTGTTAAAAACACATTTGAAGCTCCGTCGTTTTGCAAGCTGTAAGTTATCGTTGCAATTGAAGTATTAACACAAACAGATTGGTCGGTTGTAGTAGCTACAGATGTTAATGTAAATAATGGGTTGGGAACAACAGTTATATATCCCACAATTAAATTCTGAATACAACCATTACCCAGGGCTGTATAGGTTACAGTATAAGTCTTAGGGGTTGAAAGGAATGAAGGTGTAGTTCCAGAAACCGTAATAGTAGATCCAGTAATTGAATGCGTTAAGCCTAAACTTAAATCATAATTAATAGAGTAAGACGTTGCACCACCAAAAAGATCAATTGTAAATGGAGTAATGGGGGAGCCAACACATAGAGTTTGTGACATTTGACCACTACTTAAAATAAGTTCATTATCTGGTAACACTGTTATCGTTCCTGTCACAGTTTTTGCTTCACAATTACCAAAACGATCTGAAACACCAGTGGTGGTAACTGTATAAGTATAAACTGTTGTAGTTACCACGTTTACAGTTGGGGTTCCTGTAATAGTTATCAGTTGCCCTACTTGAGTGAATATAATATCAGTGTCAATAGCAGCATCATCCCATGTTTTTGTAAATCCTGTTGCTCCTTCGGCTAAATCATATCTTATTGGAGCTATTTGAATACCCTCACAAACCTGTTGAGTGTCGTCATCACCTGCTCGTTTCGTTATTTTATGATCCGGGTGTAAAGTTATTGTTCCTGTTACCGTCTCAGTGATACATGTGCCAACTCCTGTTGTGGTAACAGTATAAGTATAAAGGGTAGTTGTATTTATATTAGTCGTAGGAGTACCCGCTAGAGTTAAAGTCTGACCTACAAGGGTAAAAGTAACCTGTGCTGATATACCATTATTATCCCAGGAAAAAGCATAACCTGTAGCTCCCTCGCTAAGGGTGTAAACTACATCAACTATTGGTGAATTCTTACAAACTGACTGCGTATCATTTGCTGTATTTAAGGTGATATTATGATTTGGTAACACTGTTATCGTTCCTGTTACAGTTTTTGCTTCACAATTACCAAAACGATCTGAAACACCCGTGGTGGTAACTGTATAAGTATAAACTGTTGTAGTTACAACATCAAAAGTTGGAGTACCCGAAAGGGTTATGGTCTGTCCTACTTGATCAAATGTAAGTTTACCAACACCACTATTGTTGTAATCATCCCATGCAAATGAGTAACCAGTCGCTCCTTCAGCTAAATCATATCTTATTGGAGCTATTTGAATACCCTCACAAACCGTTTGAGTATCATCATCAGCTCCTCGCTTAGTTATTTTATGATCCGGGTGTAACGTTATTGTTCCCGTTACTGTCTCAGTAATACAAGTGCCAACTCCTGTTGTGGTAACAGTATAAGTATAAAGAGTCGTTGTATTTATATTAGTCGTGGGAGTACCCGCTAGGGTTAAAGTTAGACCTGAAAGGGTAAAAGTAACCTGTGTCGATATGCTATTATCATCCCATGAAAATGCATAACCTGTAGCTCCCTCACTAAGGGTGTAAACTACATCAACTATTGGTGAATTCTTACAAACTGATTGCGTGGCATTTGCTGTGTTTAGGGTGATATTATGATTTGGTAACACTGTTATCGTTCCTGTTACAGTTTTTGCTTCACAATTACCTAATCCTGTTGTAGTAACTGTATAAGTATAAACTGTTGTAGTTACAACGTCTATGGTTGGAGTTCCTGTAATAGTTAACAATTGGCCTACTTGAGTGAATATAATGTCAGCATCTATACTAAAGTCATCCCAAGTTTTTGTAAAACCTGTGGCTCCTTCGGCTAAGTCATATCTTATTGGAGCTATTTGAACACCCTCACAAACCTGTTGAGTGTCATCATCACTTGCTCGCTTAGTTATTTTATGATCAGGTATTACCGAGATCGTTCCAGTTACTGATTGAGTAATACAACCACCAACTCCTGTTGTAGTAACTGTATAAGTGTATAAAGTAGTAGTAACTACATTAATAGTTGGAGTCCCTGAAAGAGTTAAAGTCTGACCTGAAAGGGTAAAAGTGACTTGAGCCGATATGCTATTATTGTCCCATGAAAACGCATAACCTGTAGCTCCCTCGCTAAGTGTGTATACTATATTATCTATTGGGGTGCTCTCACAAACTGACTGCGTATCGTTTGATGTATTTAAAGTGATTTTATCGTCTGGTAATACTGTTATTGTACCTGTTACTGTAGTTGAAGAACATGTATTTCCATTTGTAGTAATAATATAACCATAAGTTTTTGATGAGGTAATATTGGCATTTAGAGTCCCAGAAATTGTATAGGTACTACCGTTAAGACCAAATGTAATCCCTCCAAGAGTCCCATCATAAGCTGGGTCCCAAGAAAAAGTTGCCCCTGTAGCTCCTTTAGATAAATTATACGTAATTGTTGCTATACTGGTTTGCTCACAGATGGTTTGCGACTCTGTAGTCGAAGCCGAAGCCAAAGTAATTGCCTGCCGAGGTAATACGGTTATAGACCCAGTAACTGTTTCTGTAGCGCATATATTACCTATGGCAATTCCAGTGGTAGTTACCGTATAACTATAATTTGTTGCAACTGAAATATCAGACGTTGCAGTACCTGAAATAGTATATGTAGATCCAGATACAGCAGATGTTATACCTGGAGGGATTAAATTATTATCCCAACTAAAATCAAAACCTGATGCCCCTTGATCAACTTGATAAGTGATTGAAGTAAGCCCTGTATTATAGCAGATTGTCTGAGAATCAGTCCCTGAAGCAGAAATCAAAGTAATATTGTGATTTGGATTTACAGTTATTGTTCCTGTTATCGATCCAGCCGCTGGGCAATTAGCATTTCCAGTTAGAGTAACTGTATAGGTATATACAGTAGTAGTAGTCACATTGGTGGGAACATTTTTATTTAAAGTAAAAGTAGTGGTCCCAGCCGCAAGAGTTATATTTTCATTAAATAAAGCAATAGCAGGACTAACGCTAATTGATATAGAATTTCCACCTTCAGCCGAAAATTCTATTGGAGTCATCGAGTTATTAGCACAAACTTCATCCGTTAAGTCTCCAGAAGTAGTTAGCACATTTGACGGATAAATGGTAATTGGATACTGGACAAGTTTTTGATCGCACCCATTGTTTGTTTTTATATTAAAATGTGTCAATGTGGTTGTTCCAATATTAATTGTTGGAGTACCAGTTATTGTTATGAGTTTTGGAGCGCGCTCCATTACTCTAGGCCCAAAATTTAAAGTACCAACAACAGTTCTAATTCCAATATCAAAAGTAGTACCTGAGGTTAAACCAGTAAAGACAAGTGTTGTTCCACTTATAGAAGAAGTTGCTATTGTGTTTGTTGGTCCAGCATCAATTAGAACTTTCAGTGCGGCCAAAATAGTTCCAACCGGTGTTCCATTTACTGTAACTTCATGAGTATATATTTGATCATTTACAGAAACTTCAAATGTTGCTGAGATATTTTGAGTAACAAGTGGATTAACAACATCAATATAAGATCTTTGCTGTTGAGTTGTAATAGAGGATGTCAATCCACCAAGAAATTTATAATCATCTAAAAAAGCAGTAACCGGGGAAGTATTATTTCCCCAATATTCAAATTCAACAGGATCAATCTGATTTCCTTCACATATTTCTTGAGTAATCGAAGTACTACTTGATCGCCTTAAATAAGTAGCAGGTTTAATAATTAAAGTACCTGCTTTAGAACCCTCACTGCAATTTGCAGAGTTTTGAAAGGTATTAACAGTATAATTGAAAGTCCTTGTTGTCCAATAATCAGTATTAGAAATCTTTGATATTGTATAAGTTGGAGTTGGTGTGGCTGTAGTGTCATAATTAGTAGCGAAAGTTCCTTCTTGAACCCATGGTAACCCTGTTGTCGAAATACTAGTTGGAGCACCTGTTACAGAATAAACTATATTATCAAAAGTTTCATCAAAACATACGTTTTGACTAATTGTTGAATTTGAACTTACAAGTGTCAGTTCTGAGTTAGCATGAATATTTAAGGTAAAAATATAGGTGTCTGAAACGCACCATGTTGGAACTGCATATCTGGTTGTTCCATCTCCAGCATGAATTGTTTCAAGAGTGAATTTATATGTACCAACAGGTCGAGTTGTGGAAAGTGATGAAAGAACTAATTGCTTAGAAACAAATGGAGCATTAAGATCTTGAACAGCAGTTATTCCACCACCATCAGGGGTGCTCATAATTATTGAAAACGCTGCCCCCGACTCACCAATTATCCGTAATTGCCGATTGGCAATATTCCAAACACAAGTAGAAATAAGAGGATGATTTTGGATTTGAGTTGCCAAAAGTCCACCAAGGGTATTTCTTGTCATACCAGCTGTTGCCACAACGTTGAGGTCATCACCGTTTATTGTTATATAGTATAACGAATTACTAACATTTGTGTTACCATTTAATGTTATGGTTGCTGTCCGAGAAACTAAGTTGATTACTTTTCCTGGATTAGCATTTAAAGCCATTACTGCACCCGACATATCTGGTCCTGACGTCTGAGTTACTCTTACGTCTGTAACTGAAGCACCTTTTATATTAAAGGTAACTGAATTTACTAGGGAAGTGTCATCTTCGCATATATCTTGAATTTGAAATCCTGCCATACCAGCAGCTAAAGTAATGTCTGGCGATTCAGGAATCTGAATAATGTAATTCCTGACATATCTAGAACAATTTTTCGGTTTCACATGGAAAAAAACATTATTATTTCCAGCCAAACTGTTTTTCCAACTTAAATCCAATGTTCTACTAGTTGTAGCATCTCCACGAATTTCTATATAACCTTCAGAATCAAAAGAACCTGTAACAACCGAGTAGGTGCCAGTTTTTAAGGTAGAGGTGGAGCTAATAAAATATTGAACAGGATTATCTGCAGTTAAAGTTGACGTGTAGGTGCCAGTTGCTGGAATCGGACAATCCGGAAGACCAGTAGGGGTTATATTGGGTATAATTTCACTTGTTGGAGCAATAAACTCAGTTTTTGTAGACCAATTTCCTACCTCTCCATTAAAACCAATGGCTCTTGCTTGAACCTGGATGTTTCCATTGTATCCTGATGGTAGAGTCAAAACCCCGTGTGCACTTTCAATTGATGGCGTTCCGGTTGAACCAGCTCCTGGTGTATTTATGACTCTCCACTCAATAGATTTATATTCATTAATTACTGTGGTTGCATCAGCGGTAAAATATTGAATTTTATTTGTTCGATACTTAGAGCCAGCTACCCCAAAAGGTTCAAATATTGTACAGGGGGGAACTGCCAGTAAAGTAGAACCACCCCACCCACATTTAGCTGTCGTTACAGCTGGGGTTAGAAGATTGGGTGTAGTATTGGACAAAGTGGCTGAATCAGCATTGATAAGGCGTATGCTAGTCACTAAGGGGGCTGATAGAGCTCCACATTTTGATAGACTTTGGACATTTATGGTGACAGTTGTCCCTGTTCCAGATAGACCCGTAACCCAGGTTTGATCCCAATTAATTTGAACTTGCTGATCATGAGATCCTATACCCGCTAGTGATCCAGCAGCTGGAGGAGTAACTGACCAAACATAATCCTGAAGATCAGTATTAAAAGAAGACTGGTCAGGACATACATGATAATTTACTGTTTCTTGATTCATGGTAGCACTGGCAACTGAAACATAAACCGTGTTATTCATTTGCTTACCTCCCTGCGTATGAACAGTACTTTTAGAATGGTCGTTTATTTTTCTAATAGCAGTGGGAGCTGCAACTGCTGATTCTAATGTGATAGGATATGTTTTTAATGTTTCCAGAACTCCGCAAGGACCAGTTGAACGAAATACAATAGTTTGTGCTGAATTAATATTACCTGAAAAGGTTACAGTTGTTGCACCTGACGAAATTGTAATATCACCAGCCCCATTAACAGTCATAGCAGCTGGAGGCAACACAGTAGGGGTTATTCCGTTATAACCAGTAATTCTCATAGTATCAATAGCACCTGACCAGCTAAAAGTAACAGGCGTAATAGTCAGAGGTGCAGTATTACAAATACTTTCATTATCCTGAGTAGAGGTTATTGTTGGTACAGGTTGAACTATCAAGGATAAAATTGGTGTAATAGCTTCGCAGAAAGCGTTATTGTCAATTGAGTTAATTACATCTGCATCAAGAGACTGTGTCCCGGGAGTTACTGGATTAATGTCAAATGAAATATTAGGGAAGTTTTTATCAGCTTTAAGTATCTGTAGTATATCAGTTACAGGGTCATATAACGCATTGTAACCTGTAACTGCATCAACTTTAGTTTTAAAAGCAGCACCAATTTCATCGATGGTATCTATTCCTCCAGTTGTTGCCGTAACAACTAAAGACTGGGGGCCTATAATTAATTGATATGATTCTTGATCAGTAATTGCACCCACTATTTGGTTGAAACGAATAATTCGTTGGTCACCTTCAGCTGATCCAGCATTAACATTTGCAGCATCTGTATAACGAAGTATTCCTCTAAAATATTTGCTTACAGACAATACCGGCTTGGTCCAGCGCACGAATGTGTTGTTCGTTGCAGAGTTACTAATTATGGTGGTCCAATTAACTTTATCGGTTGATTCTTGCCAAGTAAGAGCTAAATTTGTGCCAACGGTATTTACGGCAGCTGCAGGGAGATATTTTAAGTTAGGCTGAAGATCTCCTACACAATAAACTCCTAAAGCAGGTCCACCATTAGTAGAAATGCTTCCAGTATTTATCTCATTAAGAATTGTATATGAAACAGCGTTAGTATATGTCTGACAAGCAAGTGCTCCAGTATCAAATGCTCCTCTTCTATACCAAGTTGAAACAAGCAAATGTGGAGGTTGAAAAGTAGCGTCTGTATGTGAGGTTGGAATTAATATCCAATCCGCATCACTTGGGGGTATCGTTGTTGCATAATACCAGGTATAACTTATAGTTCCAGATTGTCCACTTGCTGCAACTTGATCGTCAATTTCCTGAGGTTTTGTCCCATAGCAATATACTTTACTTTGATTTGTGTTTAATGAACCAGGATTCAAGCCACTAACATTTACTGTATGAACAGTACTAGTTGCAGTGTTACAAGCAGCGGTAGCAGCGCTTCCTGCATATGTTGTTATCCTTCTAAAAAAAGTATTTACTGTTAGTGTACTTGTTGGAGTAAATGAAGAAGCTGTAGAAGGAGCTGGTAGGTTCGTAAAAGATGCCTCTGCATTAGTAGTGGCACTTTGCCATTGATATGTATAATCTGCTCCTGCAAGACCACCCGTAATTTCAATAAGCGAGGGGTTCCCATCACACATAAATGATTGTGTTGGAGAAACACTTCCACCTAATACATTAATAACCTTCTTGAGGGCCTTGGTTCCTGAAGTTTTCGAAACGGTAACTGAATTAAAAGTTAATTTAGCCACCCTTTGATAATATCCTGAACTTGGAATTGATGCTGAGAATGAATAATTTGCGCTAGTCCCTGCCAGAGTTGAAAAAGGAGCACCGACAGCTATCGATGATGTTGCCTGCCACTCATATGTTATCAGTGCACTCGCAGTGGGGTTTGTTGAGGATGCTGGCGTAAGACTATTGATTGTTGCGGGAATGTCGGTTAAGCAAACATCCTGAGTTCCACTTATAGTTCCTGCATTCAAATCAAATACAATAATTTGAATTGTTGAACTAATTGCACATGTTGCATCTCCAGGTGGGTAAGCGCTTACGTGAACAGTCCTTGTGCTAGCGGCAGTAATAGTGGGATTAAATACTGAAGTAACCACTCCTGCTCCTGTCTCTTATACACATCTGACGCTGCCGACG
>OJFP01000944.1_pt1 | contig 16933 bp, 13 predicted proteins | sample 1594141 | NCBI WGS metagenome assembly OJFP01 (sample SAMN05416843, study PRJEB24817) | seawater metagenome | isolation source: Sea water | place: Canada:Atlantic | collected 2013-07
CGAGATGTAGAGAGGTCTCGTGGGCTCGGAGATGTGTATAAGAGACAGCGCCAGCATCTGCACCAGCAGCAATTCCAATTGCCCCCGGCGGTTATCCAGATGACGCAGCAGCACCATCAACTGATCGGCGCAGGGGGAGTCATTGTCCAGACCTTCCAGCAACTCCCGCGCCGCTTCCTGATAGAGCACTTCCGGGTCAGCCGCCGGCACCAGCTGGACACCGCTACCGGCCAGTAGCGGCAGTGCCTGAGCCAGCCCCTGGGAAAACGCATCGATGGTCTGGATTCGCAGCCGCATCGGCTGTTCCAGCAGCCCCCACTCGAGCTGGTTATTCTGTTCAAGGGCCCGACGTCCCAGCTCCCAGCCCTCGGCCTGAAACACATCGTCGGGCGGCGGTTGTTGCGCCAGACGTAGCTGTTCAATCACCCGGCTGCGCATCTCCGCTGCGGCCTTACGGGTAAAAGTAATCGCCAGCACCTGTTCTGGCTGCTCTACCACCCCTAGCAACGACAGATAACGACGAATCAGCAGCTCTGTTTTGCCCGAACCCGCCGGAGCCTGAACCACATAGGAGCCGCCAATATCAAGCGCCTGCAGGCGCTGGGCGTGATCGGCCGGCCGGTTCATGCCGTTTCCTCACTGGTCCAGCCGTTGTCGCGCTCTTTAATCCGGCAGGCGAGCGATAACTCACAGTAGTTGCATACCTCCGGCTCCGCCGGGGCCACGGCGGCCGCACCCTCCAGGTATTCCTGCGCCAGCCCGGTGAGGGCGAAATACCACTGCTCTCGCAGCTCGTCCCAGCTCGGGTCTTTGGCTTTGTTACGGGTGTTAAAACCGCCCTCGCCCACATCCACGTATTTCTGATCACCCGGTTTAAGCTGGGCAAACGCCACCCCGGCCGCATCATCCATTGGCAACTGATACAGCGGCAACTGCGGTGCCAGCAGCCGCTCGCCGAACCAATGTTTACGCTTGACCGCACCGCTCTTATAGTCGATGACCAGTCGTCGCCCGTCGGCAAGCTGATCAATACGATCCGCTCGCCCCCGGACCAGCAGGTCCCCCACCTGGGGTTCAATCTTCTGCTCAAACCCGGTCACCGTGAAATCGTCCCGTTTCAACTCGGCTGGCAACCAGTGGGTTAACAGTTTCACCAGTCGAAACTGCTCCAGCTCCCGGGCACTGCTGGATTCAAGCCCGGCCATGCCGGGAGCGGTGGCCGCAATCGCCGCCTCAGCCGCCTGATGGATCTGCTGATTCAGCTGTTCTTCGTCGAGCTGGCGCAGCGACCGACTATCGCCCACGGCTCGCCAGAAATGTTCCAGCAAGCGATGCAACAATTCGCCCTGCTGCATCATATCCAGCCCCGGCAACGGCTCCTGCGGCAAATCCGCCCCTAATCGTCGTCGTAGATAGGCTTTAAACGGACACTCTGCCTGTTCCTGAAACAGTCCGACGCCGCCACGGGCATGGCCACCGCTATCCACCAGCACAGGCTCGCCCCGATCATCGTCGTAGTGTTCGATCACATTCCCCTGTTCGGCAGCGGCAAACAACCGCATGGCAGGGGTTACCACGCGATCCTGCCCAGTACCCAGCAGTTGGGCGTGGGACCAGTCTATTAATGGGCTACCCAGCCGCTCACCGTTGTCATCCAACTGCGCGAAACTGGTGATCAGTTGCCCGCTGCCAATACGCCAGGCCAGCAGTTGCTGGCGCGCCTGCCGCAACGCCTGGGCCGGCGAGCTATCGGGCATCTCCAGACGGCGCTGCAGTGCCAGCGGTAAGAACGGATTGCTATTACCCAGGGCCGGAAACTGGCGATCGTCCAGACCCACCACGCGGATGGCGTCAAACTGATCGGGCCAGGGTTCAAGATTCGATAGCACCTGTACCCCGGCGTCACTGTTAAGGGGCTGAAATCGTCGCTGGTTTGCCAGTCGTCGCAGTAGACTGCGCGCCTGCTGCAGACTCAGCTCACCAGCGCTGGCATCAAGGCCCGCAAACTGACTTAACAGCTCCTGCCACGCCGACCAGGTCTGGTAAACAACACTATCCGGCACGGCATCGCCGGGCCAGCGCCAGATGTTCAGTTGCTCAACAAAAAAACCGCTCCAGAGACTCGGAAGTGCCCGCCGCGGCAGAGACTCCAGCAGGCTCAGGCTACCCGCCACCGCATCCGCCACCGATGGCAGGTTGATCTTTCTTACCCCGTGGTGATCGCCCTCACCGATCAGAAACCCAATCTCCCGCAAAGCGACGGTGGTTTTCCCCAACTGACGCAGATTTAGATCCAGCTCCGCGCGCCGGTCACGCTGCTCCCGTTCCAGCACAAAAGGACTCAGCAACACCCCGGTGGCCAGCTCCAGCGGTAGTTTCCACGACAGCAGATCGAGCACCCGCAGGCCATCAGCCACCAGCCGGTATTCGCTTAACGGCTCACCCATGGCAATGGCGTAGGCCGACGGGCTCTCCGCTGCGGCCCCGAGCAACTGCTGCGGTTCAAAAACGCGCTGAAACTCCCGCTCCACCTCGCCCCGGCGTTGCAGTAAATCCGGCACCACCACGGCAAGCTTCTGGTCCGGCTGTTGTTGCAGCCGCTGTCTGGCCCAGTCGGCAGCAGCCAGCAGCTCCTGCTGGCTGTCGGTGGCAATCCGCGTTTCAATGGCCTCGTTGTCAGCGTCCCATTGTGGATAGCGCATCTCCACACCGAGCTGCTCCAGGTTGCGCTTGATCGCCGCCTGCACCGGTGTCAGTCGATCAAAACCGGCCAGACAGAATTGCAGATCAGGACTCTCATTGGACTCGGAACTGCGAGACTGGTGCTGACGCCAGCCAGCCACCAACCCGGCCAGGGTCTGATTTAAAGCCTCCGGTGAGCTAGACGATTGAGCGGCCAGATGGTGGACCCAGCCGCCCATATCCAGCCAGTTATGCTCGGCCAGCAGCGCCCGATACTGACCCATCCAGCGGCGGAAAGCCGCCACCTCGCGAGTCGTGTTTGGGTCGATATCCGAATCGGCGACTAGCCAGAGCTGGACCCGCTGCCAGGCCTGCGCCGCCCGCCGACTGGTCTGCTGAATATCGAGCAGCCCCGGCTGATCCTGCTCCACCAGCCGCTGCCAGAGCAGCTGTACCTCTGCATCCCCCAGCAGCCGTCCGGCGGGGGCAATGCCGCCCTCTTCCGCCTGCTGCCAGCAGCGCTGCAACCAGGCTTCCCATGGCAGGATATCCGGTGTTGGCCAGACCTGGTGGCCCTGGCTGCGCTGATAATCGCCGTACTGCTGGTGCAGGCTCTGCGCCAGCCGAGCACTGGAAGTAATGGTGGTCTGCTGTGCCAGTTGCTCGATCAAAAGTGCTCCCAAAAGTTAAAAGAAAACCCCACCATTCAGGCGATTGAGGGATCTGGCCCCAGCTCCTGGGCCTGCTCGCGCAACTGAAATTTCTGGATTTTGCCGGTGGCGGTGCGCGGCATCAGCTCGAGGATTTCCAGCCGCTCCGGGGTGTAGTGGCGGGTCATCTGTTCCGCCTCAAAATAATCCTGCATCGCCTTAAAATCGAGACTCTGCCCCGGTTTAAGGGTGACAAAGGCGCAGCCGCGCTCGCCTAGCCGGGAATCCGGCATGGCCACCACCGCTGCGTCCGCCACGGCGGGATGGCGATACAGCAGCCCCTCCACCTCGGCCACCGGAACATTCTCACCGCCGCGGATAATGATGTCCTTGGTGCGCCCGGCAATGCGAATATAACCGTCGGCATCCATCACCGCCCGGTCACCGGTATCAAACCAGTCCTCATCATCGTGACCGTAAGCCTCCGGCCGTTTCAGGTAACCGACAAAATTGGCGCCACCCCAGACCAGCAAATCACCCTCTACTCCGGGCGGCTGTTCAACACGGGACTTGTCCACGACCTTGACGGCAGTGCCCGGCAGGGCCTTGCCATCACTGCCGAGAATTTTGGCCTCGCTGTCGCCGGGCTTGCTCAACGTCACCACGCCGCATTCGGTCATCCCCCAGCCGGCATAGGCGTTAATACCGTGGCCATTGACCTGCTCCAGCAGTACTTCGGGAATCGGCGCGCCGCCGCAGACGAATGTCCTGAAGGTCCCGTCGTGGCACGCCTCGCGCTGCGATGAACCGGCCAGATCACTTAAAAACGGCGTAGCGCCCATGGTGAAGGTCACTTTTTCGTCACGCATAATCTGCCAGGCGCGATCGGCATCCCAGATGTCCTGCAACACCAGGGGTGTGCCGAGCATCATCGCGGTCATCATGCCGTACATAAACCCGGTCTGATGGGCCATGGGCGACGCCATCATGCAGACCTCGTTTTCATCCAGTCGCAGCGCCTTGATGTATTCCCGGGTGCCGAATATCAAGGTATTGGATGTCTGCATCACCCCCTTGGGCTGGCCGGTAGTACCGGAGGTATAGAGCAACTGCATTACCCGGTTGGCATCGTGGCCGCGCTGCTGGTAAAGCGCCTGGGCATCACCGCCCGGTTGCAACAGCGTCTGCTCAAAACTGCCGTTACCGTCGTTGCCAATCACCAGCAGATGCTGCATATCGGGCAGATCGTCCCGTAACGACTCAATCATCGCCGGATGGTCAAAATCACGAAACCGTTCCGGCACGATCACCACTTTGGCGGCGGCAAACTGGAGCATAAATCCCACTTCGCGCTGCCTGAAAATCGGCATCAGCGGATTACTCACCGCCCCAATACGCACGCAGGCCAGATGGATGGCAATAAACTGCCACCAGTTAGGCAACTGAAAGGCCACCACATCGGCAACACCCACGCCGAGCCGATCTAACCCCAGGGCAATACGGTCTACCTGTTCGCTCAGTTCACCAAAGGTAAGCACCCGCCGGTTACCACGCTCGCTGTTGTTATCAACAATCGCCACCCGGTCGGGGTCCCGTGCGACCGCATCATCGAGATAATCCGTTAATAGCCGGTCAGTCCAGTGACCCGCAGATCGGTGTCTTTCAAGCCGCTCAGGCGACAACAAAATATCCATCGCTTTAACCTTCCTCCTTCCCCAGACAATTTCGCAACAATTTTGCCGTATGATCGCACGGCCCGTCGCTAGAATGGACGCCAGTCTACGACATAAACCTCCACCCTTATTTATTCACCAAAAAGGAGCAGAGATGGATCTCCAACTTGCCGGAAAATCCGTAATCGTCACCGGCGCAGCCTCCAATATCGGCCGCGCAATCGCCCTGGGTTTTGCCGCAGAGGGCGCCAAAATCACCATCGCTGACCTGGATGAAACCCTGGCCAACCAGGTGGCCCAAACCGCCAGTGACCGAGGTGCGGCAGACGTACAGGTAGTCAACACCGACGTCACCGACCTGGCGGCCGTGCAGAGCATGGTCACCACTGCCCAGCAGTTTGGGGGCGTGCATGCGGTGGTCAACGCCGTCGGTTGGGATCAGTTGATGTTCTTCACCGAAACCACGCCGGAGTTCTGGCAAAAAATCATTCAGATCAATTACATGAGCGTGCTTAACCTCACCCATGCCGTACTGCCCGGTATGATCGACCAGGGCGAGGGCTCTTTTGTCTGTATCAGCTCTGACGCCAGCCGTCAGGGCGAACCCCGGGAGGCGGTCTACGGCGGCACCAAGGCGGCAGTCAATTCCTTTATGAAAACCATCGCCAAAGAGAATGGCCGCTTTGGCGTGCGCTGCAATCTGGTCTGCCCCGGCGTCACCCGGCCAGACCCGGACGAGGCGGTGAGCGACAACAGCATGTGGGCCAAACGCGATGCCATGTTCACCGAAGAACAGCTGGTAAAGGTGGCCAACGCCATGCCGCTGAAAAAAATCGGCAAACCAGAGGACATCGCCAACGCCGCCGTATTCCTCTCATCCCGGGCCACCGCTGGCCATATCACCGGCCAGGTACTGAGTGTCAGTGGCGGTTATTCGATGACCGGCTAACTCGCTACTGCAGGCCATTAAAACTTATTAGCCCGCCGAGTCCAGACACCAACCGCGCAGCAGCCGTGTTTGCTACCCGGCCTGCCGCTCGATCAATCACCGCAGGACTTGCCCGTGCAGCCCTTACACATACCCACTCCGCTACTCGAATCGCTGGCCCTTAGTCAGCTTGTCGCGCCGCAGGTCTGGCTGAAGATGGACGCACTGCAACCCAGTGGCTCATTCAAAATCCGGGGCATTGGTCACGCGCCAGCACTATCTGGCTCAGGGCGCCAGGCGATTTCTGGCCTCTTCCGCCGGCAACGCCGGACTGGCCGTGGCCTATGCCGGGCGCAAATTGGGCGTGCCGGTTACCGTGGTGGTTCCGACCACCACCAAACCCAGAGCCATCGAACTGATTGAACAGGAAGGCGCTCAGGTGGTGCTTAACGGCGAAGACTGGGACGCAGCCGATGCCCACGCCCATTCCCTGCGCCAGCCAGACTGGGCCTACATCCATCCGTTTGACGACCCATTGCTATGGCAGGGTCACGCCAGCCTGATCGATGAGATTGCCGCCGATGGACTCACTCCGGACGGCATCGTGGTCGCCGTCGGCGGCGGCGGTTTAATGAATGGCGTCGCCCAGGGACTGGATAACCACGGCTGGAATACCACACCGATCCTGGCGGTAGAGACCCTTGGCACCGATTCCCTCTATGCCGCCGCGCAGGCCGGCAAGCACGTCGGCATCGACCACATCACCAGTATCGCCACCTCCCTGGGTGCCAGGAAAGTATCCGCCCGGAGTTTTGACCTGCTACAAACCCACTCGATAGAGTGCCACCGGGTAACCGACGGGCAGGCAGTAGAAGCCTGTTACCGTTTTCTGCGCGATCACCGGGTGATGGTGGAACCGGCCTGCGGCGCTGCCCTGGCCACCGTCTATGAACAGGCAGAATTCTTTACTAACTAAAGAAAACGTCGTCGTCATCGTCTGCGGTGGCGTGGGGGTCACCCTGGAGCGACTGGCAGAATGGCGTGATCAGCTAACCTGAACCGCATCGAATAAATGAGTGATCAACCTGAACAATTTCTGACAATTAATCACCAATAACTGGCCACTGAGGAGAGACCCATGAGCGAATCCGACCTGTTTCTATATGAGTTACGCGATGATCACATTGCCGTAATGACCCTGAACCGACCGGACAAAATGAACGCCCTCAGCAACGACCTGGCCAAAGCCATACTGGCCGGACTGGAACGCTTTGAAGCCGATCAGGATGCCTGGGTCGGCGTGCTCACCGGCAACGGCAAAGCCTTCTGCGCCGGCGGTGACCTGGAGAACATGCGCGTCACCTCCATGGACGAAGGCGACTGGGTCGATTCAGTCACCGACCTGATGCCGATGTTCGATGCTCTGGAGCAGCACCAAAAACCAATCATCGGCGCCATCAATGGCTTCGCCATGGGTGGCGGCCTGTCAGTCGCCAATGCTTGTTCCCTAATCGTAGCGTCTGAATCCGCCAAGTTTGGTATGCCAGAAGCAGCCGTGAGCGTGCCCAATTTTTCCTACTTCGACCTCTGGAAAACCGTCGGCTATCGCAACGCCCTGGAACTGAGCCTCACCGCCGATCCCTACTCCGCCGAACACATGCACCGCATCGGTTTTGTCACCCAGGTAGTACCCAAAGAAGAGGTACTGGATGCTGCAATTAAGCTAGCGGGCCGAGTGGCCAAAAACGGCCCCATGGCCACCGCCGGTGCCGAACTGGCCATGCGCTTTACCCTGGAGAATCCCAAAGAAGACTGGGCGGCAACCGCCCCGAAACTCTGGAGCAAGCTCTTAAACAGCGAGGATTTGCGGGAAGGGTTGGCTGCATTTGGGGAGAAGCGGAAACCGGAATGGAAGAATCAGTGATCTGGATGGCACTGACTTAAGCCGCTAAGGGAGTAATTTCATCATCCGCAGGCAAAATCACCCACCTACCAACACCCGTTCGTCATGAGCCTGACGAGTGATCCGATTGGTACTGACTTAAGCCGCTAATAGGGTAATTTCACTATCGGGAGGCAGAAATCATCACAACATCCGTTCGTCCTGAGCCTGTCGAAGGACGTCCTTCGACAGGCTTAAGACAAACGAATATTTGACAGTGCCCATTGCTATTCAGGCCGCCCCCGCTACTAATCAAATCTGCCGTCTGTACCACTACCGAGAGTCAAAACAAGCCCGTAACAGCGCCTGCATTTTCTCCGCCCCCATCCCCTCCAGCAGCTCAATATTCCGCTCTGGAATCTGTTCGACACCCGGATATCCGGCAATAGCACGCTCCAGGCTCTCCTCCCGCAGCAAATGCAAAATCGGATAAGGCGCTCGGTTAGTGTAATTCTCCGCCGCGTCCGAGGCGGTGCCAGCGAACTGATAGTCCGGATGAAAGCTCGCCACCTGGTAAATGCCCTCTAAGTCTAGTTGCACTGACAGTGCATCGACTTGATCGAGAAACTGGTTATAGGTATCGAAGTCCTGTAGCACATATGGGTGGATCAGTAGTGTGGTTTCTATGGCTTCATTGCTACTGAGCAGTTCTAGTTCTTGTTGTAGGTCTAGGAGTAGTTGCGGCTCGGTAGTAGCGTCACTTACCGTAAAACGCACCCGGTCTTTGAGTAGCTCGGCTCTGGCGAACGGGCATAGGTTTAAGTCGACGACTAGGGTTTCTACCCAGTGGCGAACCGACTCGCTAATTGACTGGCTTTTTGGAATCATCATATGCCGAAGGATACCTGACCGAACTTGTATGCAGGCAGCAGCCGGACCGACTTGCCTTCACAAAACCAAATCGAGCAATTTTTAGTCGTTATAACCTGCACGGCTCCGTAAGGCACCTTGCCGAATCTTAGCCCTTTAAGATAATGTAGCAATTTTACAAACTGTCTAAATACTCGATCTACCCCAGCTTTCTAATTCCCATGATCTGGCTTTTAAACTTTATGATTTATGGTAGATGATAGGACGCCGCACAACTCATATTCGTTTTAGTTATTCAAAGTGAAGGTCATACCTAAGAAAATTATACTTATAAAGGCTCGTTATGGAAAAAAAACAAGGATTCTATGCTTACTCTTCAGACCCGACTGAAATCGGTCAAACAATTGAACAAGCGGTTAACAGCACTGATGTAGCAGTAGAGACATGGCGAGCGCTTAATATCCCTGGTCATTTTATCTCGGAGAAAGTATTAGAGGCTATAGACAACTGTAGTTTTCTCGCAGCAGATATCTCGGTTCTTAATTTTAACGTTACGTATGAAATAGGATATGCAATAGGCAAAGGTAAGCCTATATTTCTTACAAAAAACAAAAGTATAAAGGAGATAGTCCCTACTATAAGAGAGGTCGGCATCTTTGACACTCTTGGGTACCAGGAATATCAAAACTCCTCTGATTTAGTTAATTTTTTAAATTATTCTATTCCCAATGAACCGCTCAGGTTGACAAGCAAAATAAACAGAAAATCCCCGGTGTACTTACTCGAGTGCATGCATAAAACTGATTGGGCAAGCCGGATAGTATCTCGTATAAAAAAGGCACGTTATTTATTTCGGTCTTTTGACCCAAATGAACAACCTAGATTATCTGCAAATGACGCCATTGACCAAGTTGCAGAATCTCATGGGATTGTTGTACCTCTTCTCTCTACCAAAGCAGTCGGGTATGAAGTTCATAATATAAGAGGTGCATTCATAGCTGGTTTAGCTGATGGCATGTCTAAAGCTCTTTGCATTCTTCAACATGACGATGACCCGGTTCCACTTGACTATAGAGACTTTATTTCCACAGCATACCATCCGGATGACGTAAATGAGCACATAGCTAATTTCGCAGGCGAAGTGGCTGAAGCATTTCAGCAAGATGTAGGTATAACCGAACCTAGTCAAGATACCTTTCTCCAATCCGTTGATTTGGGCTCAACATCAGCCGAAAACGAAATGCGTACTCTAGAGAATTATTATTTAAAAACAGATCAATTTCTAAAGTCCTTGAGGGGCGAAGCAAACATTGTCGTAGGACGAAAAGGTTCAGGAAAGTCGGCAATATTTTTGCAAGTAAGGGATAGAGAAAGAAACAAAAAAGGGAATATTGTTTTAGATCTCAAACCAGACGGTTATAAATTAATTAAATTTAAAGAGTTAATCCTATCATTTCTAGAAGAAGGCACATTCCAACACACTATAATGGCTTTTTGGGAATACGTTTTGCTTTTAGAAATTTGTTACAAGATTTTAGAAAAAGACCGCGAACAACATAAACATGACCACACCTTATATGATCCCTATCGTGCATTAGCTGAGCTATATCACGCGGATGGGTACGAAACAGAAGGAGACTTTTCCGAGCGAATGAGTTCCCTAATGGAAAAAATATCTACTGAATATCGGTCGATACATGGCGAAAAAACCAATGTCAGATTGGATGTTTCTAATCTAACTGAAATGCTTTATTGTCATGACGTAAAAAGCTTGTCTAACCAAATAATCGAATATATGAGTCGAAAAGAAGTTTGCTGGCTTCTTTTTGATAACATTGACAAAGGTTGGCCGACCTCGGGCCTTGAACATGAAGATCTATTAATAATCAGAGCCCTGATAGATGCGACCAAGAAAATAGAGCGTCAGTTTGAAAAAGGGAGTGTAACTGTAAACACAATTTTATTTTTAAGAAATGATGTTTATGAGTTACTTGTTAAAGAAACATCGGATCGGGGGAAGGAAGCTAGCGTTCTTTTGGATTGGACCGACCCAGACTTACTAAGAGAATTAGTTCGATTAAGGATAATCTCTAATAATATTAACGGAGACAACTCCTTCGAATCGCTATGGCCAAAAATATGCATTAGTCACTACGCTGGAGAGGAAAGCTCTCAATACCTTATTGAAAGATCTTTGATGAGGCCCCGATTTTTACTAAATTTGATAAGCCAATGCAAAAGCTTTGCGGTCAACCTTAACCATGATCGCGTCCTCAAAGAGGATATTGAAAAAGGGTTAACCGCATATTCAACAGACCTGCTAACCGATATTGGTTACGAAATACATGACGTAGAGAATAATGTTGATGACGTACTCTATGCATTTATCGGGAGCAATTCAGTTGTCACTAAAGATGAAATATTTGCCATCTTGGGCGAATTTAACGTTAGCAATCAATTCTTTGAAAAAATATTTGAACTTTTACTGTGGTACGGTTTTATTGGTTTGCGTATCAACGGAGAAACTAAATATATTTACGACTTTAACTACAGCATGCAATTGATGGCAGGGATAATAAAGAAAAAAGGAAATATAGAGTATGCGATAAACCCTGCATTTTGGCCCGCGCTAATGATTGAGCAACCATAATAATTATTTTGAGTCAAAAACTGGTGTGGGGTCAGGTCTCGCTATCAAGCAATTCCCGCTTTCTTTGATTTTCATGAAAACTCCTAGGACAGTACACCCCCATAAACCTATGACTCCATTAACCCGATCTTGATGAAAATAGCTCTACCAGCTTTCGCTACGCGGCCGCAGATCCATCTCGAAAGTCCAGGCCGATTCATCCTGCTGCGAAAGTTGATAGAAAGTTTCGGCAATCGCTGCAGGCTGCAAAAACTCGCTCACCGGCCTGTCCGGCTGACGCTCGCGGGTACGCGGCAGATCAATCACGCCGTCAATGATCACCAGCGCCACGTGAACACCCTCTTTGCCGAGCGACCGCGCTAGCGACTGACAAAGACTCCTCTGCGCTGCCTTGCCTGCGGCAAATGCCCCAAAATTGGCACCACCCCGCAGTGATGCGGTTGCACCGGTAACCAGAATGGAACCGCCGCCGTTTTCAATCATCGATGGCGCAACGGTTTGCGCAGCCGCCAACAATCCCAGCGCGCTAACTCGCCAGGCCGATTCGAAATCATCCAGTGTTACATTCAGGGGCGCACCGAACAGACCCGAGCCGGCGTTGTAGGCTAAAACCTTTACTGGCCCAAGTTGCTGATGAATTTGCTCGAATGTGCTTTTGATATCGTCGGTGTTAGTGAAATCGCAGGCAAACGGGTGAATGTCGGCATCGGCCGCCGCGTAGCCTTTCAGACGTTCCAGGTCTCTGGCCAGAATCGCAACCTGATACCCACCTTCTAGAAATCGATGGCACAGTGCGAGCCCGTTACCCGGCCCTACCCCGGCGATAACACAGAGTGGTTTATTCATCTCATTTCCTCCTGCTGTTGTTGTGACCTACCTTAGCTTCGTATTGGGTTTTGCAAATGAGAGGTCAGCCATTCTCCTGGGGTTCCCAGCTGTGCATTGCAAACCTGCCGGGCCGGGCAGTCCCAACAGTGCTTATGCTCGCACCCAGCCGGCTAATTGCTATTCCGTTTGAGAACGTAATGATCCTTATCGAACGGTTTAAAAAAATGGTCGACCAGTGGATGCGTGATCGGCCCTTTGTCACTGGCTGCCTCTAAATTCTGTTCCGCCACGTAGGTTGTTTTTCCTGTGCCGTGCACCAGCACGTGATACCAGGGCTTGTTCTTGGGCGGCCGTGATCGGGCTACCAGCTCGTACCACTCTTCAGAGGCCTGAAATTTGGGGTCAACGTCGTAAATGACGCCACGGTAGTCGAACAATTTATGCTGAACGATATCCCCAATAGAGAATTGTGCTCGATTGATATTCGTCACTGTTCCCAATCTGCTGCTCCAACGTTAATCAACACAGTGGTTTAGATAGTCACTATTTATACATCGGATCCAGACCCCGCTCCGGAGTTCAGACCCTGCTGGGGGGTAAGTCATGTATTCCGCAGAACGGCCAGGGTGTCAGCTCCCAAAGGCAGCGAGTTAAGCTCGTTTCAGGATAACTTGGCTCATAACCGCTAATTCGCCGTTCGTCCTGAGCCTGTCGAAGGACGCCCTTCGACAGGCTCAGGACGAACGGTATCTTCGGACCCGGCAATTTATTAAACAACCGAATTGTCGGTGACCTGGCACCGGTGACAGGCCCTAAACAACCTCGACTTAGTGCCGTTCGGATCAGATCCTGTATTCCAATCTTTCCACCATCCGAGCTTAGGAAACAACCACCGAATTCAACTGGTCCAATATCTGTCTTATCTGGTCTCTAATAAAACAATAACCGCCTATTCAATGCCTGTTGCTAATCAGGGTTAACGGCCCGAACAATCTGGCAGCGACGCTGATTGCTAGCTAGCGCCCTCATTCATCGTGGAGTATTGTTTCTAAACAAAAATTGGAGAGGGGAGCTTCGATGGATAAACGGTTAATTTGCCTGCTGTTAATCACTTTTTCGTTACAGGTTAACGCGCGCCTGCCGGGCTGGCATGGGGTCGATCATATGGGGATTGCCGTGCCCGATTATGACCAGGCGGTGGATTTTCTGGTGAATGTGATTGGTTGCGAGCAGCTAATCTACGACGGGCCTTACAGTGATCCAACCGGTGACTGGATGCAGAAACAGTTTGAAATCGAGCCCCGGGCAATCCTTAAAAAAATGGGCATGCTGCGCTGCAATTTTGGCTCCAACATCGAGCTGTTTGAATGGAGTGCCGCAGACCAGCGCAAACAGATCCCCAGGCTAAGCGACATTGGTGCAAACCATATTGCGTTTTACGTCGACGACCTGGACGCGGCCATTGATTACCTGAAATCCCACGGCATCGAGGTACTCCACGAGCCCCTGCGCAGCACCACGGGGGACATGGCCGGAGACAACATCATCTATTTCAAAACGCCCTGGGGAGCCTACATGGAACTGGTGAGTTCACCCAATGGCAAGGGGTACGAGAAAAACACCGACCGGCGACTGTGGCACCCGGCCAGGCCAGGACAGTAGGGAAGCGCAGGAATCAGCGACAACCGTCTTTAAGGACGTGAAAACCCCGCTTGTTCTGACTACTCAGCCAGCCTGACGAGGTTGCCGGGTGATGTTCGGGTTACATCCGGTTGCCGGTGACCCTGGCGGCTACTTTTTTGGGGTCGCTGGGTAGCGTGTTGCCCCGCCAGGCCACGTGCAGATCGGGCCGCAATAGCAGGTAATCGCGTTGGTAAACCTCGCGCAGTGCTGGTTGATCAAAGCGTAAAACCGATAACGGTGCGCCGAGGCTGGCCATTGCATTGACCATGGGAGTGGTGTCTTCGCCATCCGCGAGGCACAACAACGAATAGCCTTTGCCGAGTTTATCCTGCAGGGGCCGCCCGTCACTGAGCCACATATGGGGAATGCGGCTGCCCGGCCAGCTGGTGGGGTGATAATCGATAAATTGCCGCTCAGTGTGGCCCGGTTCGTCAAAGATGATCGGCGAGTTGATATAGCGGTAACCGAGCTCGACGCCGTTCATCTCGTGGGTGATGCGCTGACCGGTTTCAGCCAGTGCAGCAACTTCCTCCCGGTTAGCCTTACCCTCCGGTGTATCCTCGGTGATCTCGGGGCCGCAGACACTCATCCAGGAGCGCACCCCTGCCGTGGCTTTGCCCGCCGCATCACGGTTAAATAGCCCGACGGGACGGCGCTCGTGCTCATAGGCTGGCAGTAGATCGGGTCCACCCCAGCCATCGAGGGTGGCGGCCAGTTTCCACGACAGGTCAATGGCATCGCCGATGCCGGTGTTCATGCCCAACCCACCATTAGGAATGACCAGGTGAACGGCGTCACCGGCGAGGAATATGCGCTCTTCACCGTAGTGTTCGGCCACCAGCAGGTTCATGTTCCAGCCACTGACATTCAGCATCTCTAAATCCACCGGCAGGTTGAGCCGTTGGCGCAGAAACTCTTCCGGGTCCGGACCCAGGTCGGTGGTGGTGTTGACCATGAAATGGCGCAGGTCATCCTGCACCACTAATACGATATCGGGCAGCAGGTAATAGTGGCGGCCCTTGCCCGCGGGTATCGCCTCGAACAACTGTTCGGAACGGAAAAACAGCTGGTTCTGGCGGGCAATACGGCCCTGCCCCTGCAGGGCGATATCGAGACCCTTGCGCACGGTACTGACACCGCCATCGCAACCCACCAGGTACTGACCCGAAAACTGGCGGCTAGTGCCGTCGCCTGCAACCGTCTCGGCGGTGACCCCTTCACTGGTTTGTGAAAAAGCGGTGAGTTCCTGACCAGAATGGACGCTGATTTCCGGCATCGACTCGGCGATCGATTTGAGCAGCGGCTCCAGCGTGTATTGGGAAATGATCTGGTACGGCTCAAGTGGTAGTGACCCGTCGTCACATTGGGCAATTTGCTCGCGATACCGCTTAATGGATGGGTACTCGAGATGCAACAGGGGCGGCTGGTCCCACCGGGTGATCAGACGGATATCCATGGGAATATCGTGAAAATGGCTAGCTGCGCGAATGGTGTCGGCCAACCCCATGCGGCGGAATATTTCCATGGTTCGCGCGTTACAGCGTTCCATTTTTGGGCGAAACAGGGGTTTTTCGTTACGTTCAATCAGGGCGACCTTGATGCCGCGCTGGCCCAGATCAATCGCCAGGGTTAACCCCACCGGCCCGGCGCCGATTACCAGAACATCTGCTGTTTCCATGGCCGCTTCTCCGTGTCAGCTTTCCGTTGAAGATGAATGCCCAATCCGGCATTCGTTTTAACAAGCCCCGATTTACCACTCCTTACTACCAGTGGACACTGTTCCCCAGACAGATACTTGATGCAAGTTCGCAGAGGATAGCCAGTCAACTACCGATAGCTAACGGGTTTGTATTCAATCGTGGGTTTACCTGAACGCGACTCGGCGCTGTTTTTCATTTTTTGCTGCGGCGCACCCAAATTTACTCTAATCTTTTAACGCCAATCACTTTGGGAGAGGAAAAATGGCAGCTGTCGAATCAAGCGTGATCAACGACCCTTTTGTCCAGGCGATGCTGGACAGGGACCTGGACACTTTTGTTAGCTTTTATCAAGACGATGCCATTACCTATGGCCTGGGTCCAAGTCCGGTTACTAAAGGCAAAGCGGCTATTCGGGAAGAGATGGCCGCCATGTTTCAGGCGATTAAATGCGACACCTTTGACTGGGACGACACCGGCGAGGTTGTTGGCGATACCGCCTACCACTGGGGTACCTGGCATCTGGTGGGTACCAACCTGATCACCAACGAAAAAGTGGATATGTGGGCGCGCACCCTGGACGTACGCAAACGTCAGGCCGACGGCTCCTGGAAGATCGCCGTCGATCACGCATCGGTATTTCCTACCCCGCCCGGCGCCTAACCAACGACAGGAGAACAACCGATGGCCCATTACGAACACTCGGTGAATATCCACACGGATGCTGAAAAAGTCTGGCAGGTTGTCGGTGACTTTTTTGGCCTGTCAGGCTGGCACCCGGCAATTGAGAGCTGCGTGGTTGGTGAGGAAGCCACCATTCGCGTGGTGGATCTTGGCAACAACATGGTGGTGCGCGAACGCGAACTCAGCCGTGATGACAACGCCCGGACCTATACCTATGAACACGTCGATCTGTTGCTACCGGTGTCTGAATTTATTGGTCGTTTCAGTGTGACCAGCGGCAATAACGATGCAGGTTGCACCGTTACCTGGGCCGCAGAATTTGTTCCAGAAGGGGTCCCTGAAGAAGCCGTTGTCAACATAGCTAGCGGCGTATTCGAGGCCGGTCTACAGGGACTGGCGAGCAGTTTCAGGTGACTTCTGGCCCGCGGGGGCTAGCGGGTAAAACTGCCATTGTCACTGGTGGCGCCCGAAGTATCGGCGCCGAAGTAGTGCGCGCATTCCACGCGGCGGGAACTCGGGTGATGATCGCTGACATCGCCGACGAGGAAGGCCAGGCGTTAGCCGCGGAACTCGGCCAGGGTGTGGAATTCCAGTCTACTGATCTGGCGGCTGATGCCGATGTGCAACAACTCGTCAGCCGAACAGTGGATTGTTTTGGCGCTGTCTCTTATACACATCTCCGAGCCCACGAGACCTCTCTACATCT
>OJFP01000947.1_pt1 | contig 16903 bp, 17 predicted proteins | sample 1594141 | NCBI WGS metagenome assembly OJFP01 (sample SAMN05416843, study PRJEB24817) | seawater metagenome | isolation source: Sea water | place: Canada:Atlantic | collected 2013-07
ACGAGATGTAGAGAGGTCTCGTGGGCTCGGAGATGTGTATAAGAGACAGAGATCTTTCATGTGAATGTTTTTTATCTTTTTAAAATGCTCTTCCAGAGAGAGCCATTCTGAGGTTTTTGTTATTTCTGCCATAGGATTAATTTTTATTTGTAGGGCAGTATTGTACCAAACTTTAAGGAATATTCATTGCTAGTTTTTTCTGGTTTGTTCCTTTATTGCCCAATTTATATGTTCTTGAAGCATTGGTGTTGCATCTGGTAGACGCTTTTTAAGTTCAGCTAAGATAGCTTTTGATTTTTTAGCATTACCTAAGCCGATAGCAATATTTCTTAACCATCGCTCATAACCTAATCTCAAGATGGCACTTCCATTAAATATTTCATCAAACTTATCTTTTGAAATCTTAAAACTATCCAGGAGGGATATTTTATGCAAATTATTTCGAATCATAAAGTCATGTTCATTAGTGACCTTACTATATTTGTTCCACGGGCAAATTAATTGACAATCATCACAACCATATACGCGATTACCTATAGCCTTTCTATATTCAACTGGTATAGACCCTTTATGTTCGATTGTCAGATATGAGATACATTTTCTTGCATCAAGCTTATAAGGGGCAATAATTGCCTTAGTGGGGCATATATCGATACACGCTGAGCATGTTCCGCAATGATTAGTTAATTTTTTATCGATTGGAAGGGGTAGATTGATAAAAATTTCACCTAAAAAGAACCATGAGCCATGATCTTTATTTATTAGTAATGTATGTTTACCTCGCCAACCTAAACCTGATTTTTCAGCCAACTCTACCTCTAATACAGGGGCGCTATCTGTAAAAACTCTAAATTCAACGGGGTAATTAGTTATCTCATCTTTAATTTTGCTACTAAGTTTTTTAAGTTTAGCTCTTATAACTTTATGGTAATCTCGACCTAATGCATATCTAGATATGTATGCTTGGTCTTTATTTTTTAGGGCTAGCTTTGTATTTTTATCATTTGGGAAGTAGTCGATTCTTGCGCTAATTATTCTTAGTGTTTTTGGAACTAATTTTTGAGGGTTAAATTTAAGATCGCTATGCCTTTTTAAGTAACTCATATCTCCCTGAAAGTTTGATTTTATCCAATCCTGATAGGGTTTTTTGGCATGATCAAGGTTCAAGTCAGATATACCAATATGATTAAAACCTAATTCAAGTCCAAGGCTTTTAATTTTTTTTACTATTCTCTGCATGATTAACTGTTCTTTCATAGTTAAAAATAATAAACTAAAAACATGATGAAAGAGATATCAGTTTTCTTAGAAAACGAAAAAAGTACTTCAGAACTTGGTTTAAAATTATCAAAGAACCTATCTGCAGGTTTATTGTTATTTCTCAAAGGAGACTTGGGAGCTGGAAAGACATGTCTTGTGAGGTCAATATTAATCAATTTAGGCTACCAGGGAAAAGTTAAAAGTCCATCTTATAGTCTCTTTGAACAATATAGCATTGATGGTAAAACTATTAATCACTTTGATTTATATCGCTTTAAAAGTGCTGAAGAATGGCTTTCTGCAGGATTTAACGATTATATTAATGTACACGATATTACTATTATAGAGTGGCCTGAGAAAGCTAAGAATGTATTATGTGACTCAGATATTGAAATTGAGATCGTATACGATAAAGAGATAAGTAGAAGGGCTCTAATAAGAGCAAAATCTAAAAAAGGGGAGGCGGTTTGCAAAGATTTAGTTTGAGATTTTATTTTATATTCTTTTTTCTGTCACTTATTTCATTTAATAGTCTTTTAGCAAACGAAATCAAAGCTACACGTCTTTGGCCCGCTCCTGATTACACAAGAATTACCATTGAATCCTCTTCAAAAATTAATAATGATCAGATGATGCTTCAAAATCCAGAGAGAATCGTTATTGATTTAAAAGGAATTGCCGTAAATCAAGTTTTAAAAAATTTATCTAGTAAGGTAAAGCCAAATGATCCTAATATTTTAGATATAAGAGTAGGTCAATTCACCCCAAAAGTTTCTAGGATAGTAATTGATCTAAAAAATTCTGCTAGAGTAAAAATATTCTCTCTACCTCCAGTTGAGCCTTACCAAGACAGATTAGTCATTGATGTTTATCCAGTAGAAAAAGATAGTTTAACCAATCTCCTGAATAAACTTGAAAATAAAGAAGTTAAGAAAAAAGAGAACATCGCGAAAAAGAAAGATCCAGTTGTAAAAGACAAGCCTAAGGAGAAAAAGAAAGTAGTTGTCGCAATTGATGCAGGTCATGGTGGAGAGGATCCTGGGGCAATAGGTAAGAATGGAACAAAAGAGAAAAAAATTGTATTGCAAATCACCAAAAGACTTAAAAAATTAATTAACTCTGATCCATTGATGGAAGCATATTTGATAAGAGATAGTGATTATTACATACCTTTAAATAAGAGAGTTTCTAAAGCCAGAAAAGTAAAAGCGGATATCTTTATTTCTATTCATGCAGATGCCTTTAGAAAAAGAAATGTCAGTGGTTCGTCAGTCTTTGCATTGTCTGAAGGTGGTGCAACCAGTGCTTTTGCAAAATTTATTGCTAATAAAGAAAATGAAGCAGATTTAATAGGCGGGGTAAGTATTGATGATAAAGATCCCTTGCTTGCTAAAACACTATTAGATCTTTCTCAATCAGCCACAATCAACGATAGCCTAAAGCTTGCTAACTTTGTCTTAAAAGAGATTAAAAAAGTAAATAATCTCCATAAAAAATGGCCTGAACAAGCTGGGTTTGCTGTTCTAAAGGCTCCGGATATACCATCAATTTTAGTTGAAGTTGCATTTCTAAGTAACCCAAAAGAGGAGAAGCAACTTAAAACTGCCAAGTTTCAGAAGAAGTTAGCAAAGGCGATTTATCTCGGTACAAAGAAATATATAAAATCAGGTGTAACCATTACCTCGACAAATGACCCAGATAATTAAGTAGATGAAAAAAATATTTATTATTGGGCCAACCGCTTCTGGAAAAACAGAGCTAGCCAAGTTTATATTTGATAACTTTAAAACTGAAATAATTAGTGTTGATTCCGCACAAGTATATCAAGATATGAATATTGGTTCAGCCAAACCAAATTCTTCAGAGTTAAATAGCTATCCGCATTATTTGATAGATTTAATTAAGCCAACAGAAAATTACTCAGTTAGCCAGTTTAAAAAAGATGAATCTGAAGCCTCTAGTAATATACTAAAAAATAAAAACGTACCCCTCTTGGTAGGCGGGACAATGCTTTACTTTAATGCTTTGGAGTATCCAATTGATGATATGCCTGCATCAAGTGATGCTGTGAGAAAAAAAGTGTTGGAGGAATTAGATAAATTTGGGTTAAATTATCTTTACGGAAAGTTAATTAAGATAGACCCAGAATATACAAGTGGAATAAAACCAACAGATAAGCAACGGGTTATGCGTGCACTTGAAGTCTATTATTTGAGCGGGAAACCGATTTCTACTTTTCAAACTAAAAATAAAGCTCCTCAATCTGAGTTTAATTTTTTAAAAATAGGTTTAATGCCACAAGACAGAAGTAAGCTTCATAAAAAAATTGAAATTAGGACTAGGGAAATGATCAATAAGGGTTTTTTGGAGGAGGTAAGGGAGCTCGTAGAAAAATATCCTGATCTAAATGCAGACCATAATTCCATGCGTTGTGTCGGGTATCGACAAATATTCAACTCAGTAGGCCAAAAAGTAGATACAAAAGAGCTTATAGAGACGATCACTATTGCGACAAGGCAGTTAGCGAAGAGACAGCTTACCTGGATGAGAGGAATGAGTGGTTTGAAAATTTTTGATCCATTTGATCTTAACAAGGAGAGCGTTATAAAAGAAACAGTAGAAAGCTTCTTAAAAGTTAACCCATAAGGCCTATCATTTTATTTTCTAAATCAAATGTAAATTTTTTTGGTTTGAATAAGTTGCTTGTCTTCTTTAAATCTAATATTTTTCGTTTTACAGACATAATTTTGTCTGGCTTGCTAGCTAATTCGATTGCCTTTTTTTCATATTCTTCAATTGAAGAAACGATTAATTCATAACAACCGATTTCAGTGAGAATGCTCCCAGCAACTCTACTAGCAAAAGTTTCACCTGAGAGTGAAATCATAGGACATCCAGCCCATAAGGCGTCACTAGCAGATGTATGTGCATTGTAGGGGAATGTATCAAGAAAGATATCTATAATTTGATGCCTTTGTATATGATCATCAAAGCTAACTTTTTTTGCAAAAAATAATCTTTCTGATTGTATTCCAAACTCACTAGAAGCAAATGTTCTGAGATTATTTTCGCAAGTTTTATTTGACGTTAATAGCCATAAGATAGAATCTGGGACCTTTTGCAGCAACCTCATCCATAATGAAAACATTTCTTTTGTAATCTTAAGTGACTGTCCAAATGACGCAAAGATAAAGTCATTTTCTTTAAAGCCATAATCTAATTTTTTTACAGTTTTTAATAGGGGTCTAGAGGATATATTGGGCTGGTAACAACCTTCTAAATAGATAATTTCTTCAGCATATTCGCTACTTTTGGATTTCGGGATAACATATTCATCCGCAAACATAAAGTCGTAAAGCGGCTTTTTATCCAAGCTACCCATGGTACCTGGATACCCAAGCCAATTAATATGAAGTTTTGCTGGTCTTAACGCGGCAATTAATGATCGACTATTTTGAGTAAACCCTGTCAGATCAACCATAATATCAATGCTTTCTTCAATCATTAATCCTGACACTTTTTCATCATTCATCTCTGTAATATTGAAATATGCATCACAAATTCCTTTAAATTCATCTAATTCTTCTGAGCCATCGTCAGGCCCAGAGTAAAAAAGCTTAAGAATGAATTTATCTCGATCATGATTGATTAAAACTTCTTTAATTAGATAATATAGAGGGTGCAGTCTAAAATCTGATGACAGATATGCAATAGTAATTTTGTCTGACTTTTTTTGTTTAGAATCTTTTGAGATCTTTATTCCAGACTGCTTTACCCATGAGTTTGCTACATTTAAGTGATTATTGTTTGAAATATTTGGCATGGAAAAGAGGGCGAAGGGCGATATTTTTCCATTTATTGGTTTTTCTGTTAATTTTTTAATTTTCGAGAACATTTCATCAATTCCGCTCCAAGAACATATGCTTTGCTTGAGATGAACCATTTGGATGAATGTATGTGTCAAGTCAGGGTTAATTAAAAGTGCTTTTTCATAAGAGCTAATGGCTTCCTCTGTTTTTGATATTCTTTGGAGTGCATTTCCTAAATTATTGTAGGTAGTTGGATTGGGTTTAATTTTAAGCGATAAGCGATATGCCTTGATTGCTTCTTCATACTTATTTTGATGAAATAGGGAATTTCCATAGTTGAATAGTGAACTTGAATTATTTTTGTCGTAGCTGAGAGCTTCTTCGAATGCGTTCGCAGCCATTTTAAATTCTCTATTTATAAAGTAGGTATTTCCAATTTTATTTAGACAAAAGCCTAAAGCCCCAATCACTTGAAGATTGTCTTTTAATGCATAATGACTTCTTCTAAAAAAACCAGCTGCCTCTTCATACTCTTCAATGATTGCATACAAGTTTCCAATTTCAATTTGAAGGAAAATATTTTTTGAATCTTCACGCCAAGCAACTTTATAAAGATCAATCGCACCTAAAATGTCACCATCTTTTTCTTTTGCTTTTGCTGCAGTAATTAGTTTGTTTGTCATATTAAATTTACAAGCATTTTTTTTCTAAGCCCCGCTTTCTTGATGGAGTTTCTACTTGGGTTAAGATAGTTTAAAATATTTTGTTCGTCAGGGGTCTGAGATTCATCAATCATGGAAGCCAGGCATTTTGATATAAATGGAGCTAATGTATAACCTCTCGATCCATAGCCAGTATTTATAAAAAGATTTGGATGCCATTTTAAGTCTTTAATTGAACGTGGGATTTTGTTTAACTCCTTTGATTCTTTAAGAACTTGACCGACATAGGGGATTCGATCTGGAGTAACTGCCCTCCATCCAACCCAACCTGTATTGGATGTGTCATTTTTTTCTATCTCATTTCCTGAAAGTTTCCGGTAAGTTTTTAAATTTTTTTCAAAATCAGTCATTGATAAATTTTTATTTTCATTATCTCTCTCATATGTTGAGCCAAAAACATCGTATCCGCTAACATCTGGAATTAAGTAGCCACTATCCGAAATAATTTCTTTATGTGCAGACTTTTTTTTACTGGGAAGCCAGTTAATTTGACCTCTATTTTTTTTTAAATCAACGTCATTAAATAATTTGGTCTTACTGAGCGCAAAGGAATTACAAAAGACCAAATTTGATGCGGTAAATTCATTTGAATCTTGACAATATACAAGCCATAATTTTTTCCCGTAAGCAATCTCCTTTACTTTTCTTTTCGGAATAAATTTAATGTTTTTATGCTTAATAAGTCTGGAGCAAATTTTATGTGGCGATACCCAGCCACCATTCTTAAAGTAGATACCTATTTTATTATCGATATCATATTTTTTTTTAATCAAATCTTTTGATAGGTATTTAAAATCAGCCTTTTCAAGGGTAATACTTAAAATATTTTTAATAAGTCTATCTGCCACATCATTATCATAAAGCTTAATCACACCTTCCATTACCGCGTCTTTTTTAGAATAATTAAACTCCCCCGTAAGGTCATATGCATATTTAGAAGCCATATTCATGAGTGAATTGTATTTTGGATTATTCAACATAAAGTGAGGAGAAATAATGGCGGCTTTGTTCTTAAAGATCTCGATTTCATCTTGATTATTTTCATCCAGCAAAGTGACTTGGTAATTTCGCTTTGCAAGTTGGTAGGCTAGGCTGGAACCAGCAATGCCCGAACCTACTATAAGAACTGTTTTATCATGAGTACTCATATAGAATTTCTATAGCCTGGCTTAGTGATGTGTAAATGAATATCGCTGATTACTTTCTCTTCAAAACCTCCTTCACAATATGCAAAATAAAATAGCCACATCCTTAAAAACTTATCGTCAAACCCAAGCTTTCTGATTTCCTGTTTATTTTTTAGGAACCTCTTTCTCCAGTCAGCCAAGGTTCTGGCATAGTGATGACCGATATCTCTAATATCATTAATCACTAAATCAGTTGAGCTTGTTAAGCTATTTTGAATTGCTGTAATTGAAGGTATGCAGCTCCCTGGAAAAATATATTTTTGAATAAAATCAACTGATTGAATTGCCTTTGAATATCTTTGATCTTTTATTGTGATCGATTGAATAAGTGCCTCACCATCAATTTTGAGCAGTTGGCCAATAATTTTAAAATACTCATCGTAGAATTGATAACCAACGGCCTCAATCATTTCAATTGAGACGAGTTTGTCATATTGCCCCTTTAGTAAACGGTAATCTTTTAACAAAACCTTTATTTTTTTACCTAACCCTGCTTCTTTAATTTTTTGTTTTGCGAACTTGTATTGTTCGATTGAAATGGTTGTTGTCGTAACCTTACAACCATAATTTTTAGCTGCATATATTGCAAAGCCTCCCCAACCAGTACCAATTTCAATGACATGATCAGTTTTTTTAAGGTTTAATTTTTTACAAATAACATCTAGCTTATTTGTTGATGCATCCTCAAGGCTCGTCTTCCTAGATTTATAAATTGCTGATGAGTACATCATATTTTTGTCTAGGAATAAACTAAAAAAATCATTACTCAAATCATAATGACGGGAAATATTCTTCTTGCTGCCCCTTACTGAATTTTCATTGAGCTTATGCATGACTTTTAAGAAGGGTTGAGATAAAAGTGTAAAAAGGTTTTCAAGCTTATCTTGAGCTTCAGTATTTCTTGCAAGAACTCTAATGACGTTTGTCAGGTTCGGACTACTCCATTCACCTCTAATAAAGGATTCACTTGCCCCAATCGTTCCTCCAAGAATGATATTTTTATAGAAAACGGTATCTAAAATGTTAATTTTCGCTGAAAGGTTACCTGGTTTGCCAAACTTGTTAATTGATTTACCATCTTTAATAATGATATGTGCATCCTTAATCTGACTGAGTCTTTGGTGGATTATTTTTTTATATAAATGATTCATGTTAGGCGTGTGGATAAAATCTTACTTTCTTTAAATATAATATTAACGCATTCCAATAGATACTAATAATTGATTTGATGCCCATGGGAAATGATAGAAACAAGAGCCTATTAAGGGCATAAGGGCTCCATGCTTTTTTTGTCATTTTTAAGGTTGCATTGAAATATTTTTCTTGATTCTTGAAACATTCCATTGATATAAATAAAAAATCTCTTGGTTCAACAAACTTCCAATTATATTTTAAATCCATCGGAAGAAATGGTGAAACATGAAAGTCTTTTTTAAATTCAAATACTTTTGTTCCATGTTTTATTTTTCGACAATCATGAACATAAGCATGTCGCTCTTCCCAGGGTGTATTTGTAATATGAGATACAATGGCAACCAATTCTTTATTTTTATTATAGCAATAGTAAAAACTTACAGGATTAAAGCAGTAACCAAAATACCTAAGGGTGGTAAGGAGGAATATTTTACCTTTTATCTCGACTTTTAATTTTTTAGCCAGTAACTTAATAATTTCAGTCTTAAGTGATTGTTTAGAATCTCCAAAAAAATCTTTTCTATGAAAGGAGGCTAAATTAAATCTCTCGTAGCTCCAAAAAATATTTTGATTAAATGCATTTTTAATATCATCAAGATCAAGAAATAGCATAGTGGTGGAATAGGTAAAGGAGTGTTGCGCATCTTTTTTTCTTGAATGTGAGATTGTGCCTTTAAAGATTGAATGCATAAATTTATTTGATGATGTCTTTAAAAATTTTTACTGCTTCGTATGCGCTTTTTACACCATCCTCATGGAATCCTTTCCCCCAATAAGCTCCCAAGTAAAAAGTTCGATTCTTACCTGAAATGAGTTTATTTTTCTTTTGGGCACTGATACTTTCTTTTGAAAATTTTGGATGTGTGTATTGTAATTTTTTTATGATCTTATCTTTCAAAATAGGTTGCTTTGGGTTTAGGGTTACCAGAAGAGCTTCCTTTGTTTTGATATTTTGCAAGATATTCATATTGTAGGTGAGTGTGATTGGAGAATCCTTTGGGTTATCAATATTGTAGTTCCAAGCAGCCCAGGACAGTTTTTTTTGGGGCATGATACTACTGTCGGTATGAAGTATAATGTCATTTTTTTGGTAGGGTAGTGCCTTTAATATTTTAAACTCATCAGTTGTCGGTTTTTTTAAAATCTCAAGAGCTTCATCGCTATGGCATGCAAAAAAGACATAATCAAACTTTTCATTGCTCTTATTATCTTCGATTACAACATAATTTTTATATCGAATAACATTTTTAATTGTACTGTTTAATCTAATTTTATTTCTAAAGCTACTGGTAAGTTTTTTGACATATTGTTGTGAGCCACCTCTGATTGTTAACCACTGTGGTCGATTGGTGACTGAAAGCATGCCATGGTTTTTAAAGAAATTAATAAAAAATTGTGCGGGGAAATTTAGGATAGTTTTTATATCAGATGACCAAATTGCTGCTCCCATAGGAAGAATATAGTTTTCGCAGAAATAAGCTGAATAATTCTTATTTTTTAAGTATTGTTTGAGTAAGATAGTTTTTGATTCAAGCTTAATCGCTTGTTTATTAAATCTAAGAATCTCGAATATCATTTTTATAAACTTTGGGTTTAATAAATTTTTCCTTTGTGAGAATAAGCTATTAAGTGTGGTCCCATTGTATTCAAAATTATTTTCCTTTGAAAAAACACTAAAACTCATATTGCTATTTTCATATTTCACTCCGAGACTATCAAGCAATGAAGTAAACAAGGGGTATGTTTCTTTGTTAAATACGATGAACCCAGTATCAACGTTTATTTTTTTGTTATTTATGATAATTTCATGCGTGTGAGAATGACCACCGATTCGCTTGTTTTTCTCGTATAAAGTTACATCGTGGTTTTTGTTTAATAGATAGGCAAGTGTGTTGCCTGAGATGCCTGAGCCAATAACTGCAACCTTCATCGTTTAGCGAGGCTGTTTTGGGTTAATCTTATTAGATTCGCGAATAGCAGGAGAAACTTTTCTGATATCCCATATCAAACCAAAGAAAGACATAAGCTTCAAGATGTAATAAGTAATATCCACTTCCCACCAGTAAAAGCCTTGATTGGCTGATCCAGGAAAATGATGGTGATTGTTATGCCAGCCTTCCCCAAAAGTTAAAAGCGCAATGAACATATTATTTTTACTAGAATCCTTTGTGTTATATCGTCTTTTTCCCCAGATATGAGCAACTGAATTAACCAAGAAGGTTGTGTGATAAAGCAATACTGTTGACAGAACAAAGCCCCAAACAAGAAGCTGCCAACCATTTGTTAACAATTGAGGATGATTTGAGCCTAAATACTGACCTAAAAAGAAAAGGCCAACACAAGTCAAAATTGGAATTATTATATCGAATCGATCAATAAGCCTTAACTCAGGAAATCTGATCAACTCTTTGACAAATTTTTGATGTGTTAAAAAATTTGCTTTTGACAAGAACCAACCAGTATGACTCCAAAAAAACCCATGAGACTTTGGGGAGTGTTTATCTTGGTCAGTATCTGAATGCACATGATGGCCGCGGTGATGGGCTGCCCACCAAATAGGTCCTCGCTGAACGGCTGAGGCACCAATGACTGCAAACACAAATTGCATAAAGCGACTTGTCTTAAAGGCTTTGTGGGAAAAATAGCGATGATAAAACCCTGTAATTGCAAACATCCTGATGCTGTACATCAATATAAAGACCAAGACAGCTGTGTAACTAAAACCTACTAAGAAAACTGTAAAGATAGCCAAATGAATTAAGATAAAAGGAATTACTCTTAACCAATCGACATCATATTCTTTAAAAACTGATTTTTGATACTTGTTTTCAACAATGTTATTGTCAAACATACTTAAAAAATAGCCTACAAACCTCATTCTTGTTCAATTTCCCTGTAGTTGTCCAGGCTATATCCCATATCTTCTATCATGTCTCTAAATTTGATCATTTGATCATGGGGTAGAGTCTTTGTTCTTGCCATTAACCAAACATAATCTAGCTTATCTCTGGCGACAATTGTAATATTGTAATCTTTATCTAGATAAACAATTTTATATTGTGCTTTGATAGGCCAAATAAACTGCATCCCCCATTCTGCATTGTTGGTTCCAGGGATAACAAAGCCTTTTGGGTGGTAAGTTTTAATAGGCCCATTGATTGAGCCTTCATTGAAAGTAAATGTAGTCGCTATTGAACCATCTTCATTTAACTTATAAGATTCAATCGCATTAAAAGCGTTTTTTTCAACATATGATGGTATGTGGGCTAACACATACCAATCCCCCATAAAGCGATTAATGTCCACCTCCCCAACTGTTTTAATTTGCGTAGATTTCATAGCACATCCGGTTAGTAGTAAAATTAAAAAAAATTGTTTTATTACAGTCATTTGTATTATTTATTTAATGTAATTTATTTGATAAAATCTATCTTTTTTTAAACCATGGAAAAAACATAGGTGTTTGTTTAATGTAAAGATCATATCCTGGTCTTCTATCGACGATTGTACTCTCTAATAGTTCCGCACCAGACACTTTAAATAATAGCAGACTCATGAGTATGGGTGATAAAAGAGTGATAGAAAATATACCATTAAACGAGATTGTAAAGATACCCCACCAAACTAGAAACTCGCCAAAGTAATTCGGATGTCTTGAGTAGCCCCATAGTCCTTGATTCATGACACCGACTTTCTTACTTTTAAGAAATTTTGAGAGCTGCCAGTCGGCAATGGTTTCATAAGCAAGACCAAAAAAGGCAACTATAAGACCTATTATGCTTAATGTATTAAGGGGTATATCGTTAATGAAGATGGGTATGATTGATAGCATAAGAACAGATGCCATCAACGCCTGAAGCCAAAATACAATGTATAGGCTTTTGTATTTAAAAAAGGGTTCATTGTTGTTTCTAATTACTTGATACCTATTGTCTTCCTGTTTTCCCCAGTTTCTTTTCGTTAGGTATGCAAATAACCTCAAAGACCATAAAAGAATTAAAAAGAAAAAAAGGACCTGCATCATGTTTAATGGAAATGATTGAATACAAACAAGCATCCCTAAAAGAGGGAATAGGGCCCACATACTATCCACGTGAGTCACATTCTTTAAAGCTAAGCTTAAAACCCAACCAAAAAGACCAAAAGCAAAGAAATAGATGAGAATTGTTAAGTATAAATCAAGCATTTTTATTGAGCTTATTTGCAATAATTATTAATATTGGGGTGATTAAGGCCCACCCAATACTCAATGTGATAATTGAGTTATTACTAAGCAAGGTAATCGCACCTAATTTTTCTCCTGCAACATAAGCCAATGGACCGCCTATAGCTCCAAAAAAAATAGATATATAAATTTTTTGGCTGAGCCAAGCTAGGCTATGGTTTAGTGTCATTGCGAAAATCATCCACAGCATCACAATCCATATCGGAGTGAAGGGGTAGGGTAGACCAGGGTCGTTATAGATAATTAGGTCAAAATTTAATAGTGCCCCATCAAAAAAAAGACCAATGATGCCTGCGATTAATATAAGTTTAAGTTCTAATAACCTTTTTTTTATAATAGCAAAATGAATCAATAAGATTATTGTTGCTATCAATAAGGCAAAATAAGTGCGATCATAAGATGCGCCTAATACGCATACAAACCATGCAGCCTGAAATAAAACAAAATTTATTATTTTAAATATCATTTCTTAAAAAGATAATGGCCTACACGCCATTCAATACCTCTCTTGTATCCCCATAATTCAGCACAGGCCATAAAGAAGATGCGCCACCTTTGAAGCCACATTTCCGCATCCTTGTCTCCATAAGCTTCCTTTAAGATTGGCAGCACGCTAGCCTTATTTTTATCCAAGTTTGCTAGCCAAGCATTTGCTGTTTTTTCATAATGGGTACCAGGCCAATCCCATTGTGAAACGATTTGCATTTGATCTTGAAAGAAAAGGGGGAGGTCTTTTGATGGCATCATTCCACCAGAAAAAAAATATTGACTCATCCAATCATCATCACCTTCAACTTCAAATAAATAGGGCTGTGATTGATGGACAAAGATATGCATAAAAAACATACCCTTAGGCTTCAGCCAGCTTGCGATGCTCTTAAAAAGCTCCTTATGATTCCTCATATGCTCAATCATCTCGACTGAAACGACGCGATCAAACTTATCTATGGTAGAAAATTTATTCATATCCTGCGTGATTACTTTGATATTTTTCAGCTTTCTTTTTTTGGCTTCGCTTAAGATATAGGCTTTTTGTGATTTTGAATTTGACACAGCGGTAATTTGACTCTTTGGAAATTTTTTAGCCATCCAGAGCGTCAATGAGCCCCAACCACAACCAAGCTCGAGTATTGATTGGCCATCCTCAAGCCTTGCATGAGTTGAAGTTAGTTTGAGCGCTTCTTCCTCTGCTTTATTTAAATTATTAGTTTTATTGTTCCAGTAACAAGAACTATATTTTTTATGCATCCCTAAACAGAAATCATAAAATTTCGAAGGTACTTCGTAATGTTGCTCATTTGCCAACTCCGGAACAAGAGCTATTGGAGAGCTATTCATCGCCTCAATAAAATCGATTTTTTTTTGATTATTATTTTCAATATCTTGGCTAACAAGTGCAGCTACCCTTCTTCTTAAAAGGTGCCTAATACCAAACCTAATTAAGAAATCAGGACACAAGTGACTTTCAGATATTTTGATAAGCTTTTTAATCATAATAAGTTTTTTTAAGATTCCTAATCTTGACCTGATCTAAGCAACAGTATTTTTAAAAATGGTAAGTTATACCAAAAGTTACTTCATCTTGGTTAACCTTTTGAGGTTGAGGTGCATCATTCCACATTGCTACAATAACATTGTCCTTTCCAAGATCGGTGTATCGATATTCTAAATTAGCACTAAAGTTTTGATAAAAGTTATAGTCTCCACCAAATCCTAGAGTCCAACCATTTTGCCAATCTTTATGCTTTTCGCTTCTGTCTGGCGACCTTTGATCATATTTACGCATCATTTCAGTAGTTGAGTACCCACCAGTAACGAAAAGAAGAGTTTTATTATCAATTAGGTAGCCAAGCTTTGCTAGTAATGACACTTTTTGATCAACTGAGGATACTGTTGTTACATTGTTTGGCACTCCATTTTGTAAATTATCAAAGCTATCTTGGGCATCGTATGCTCTATATTCAGCTGTAACACCCAGCAACCATTGCTCATTGAGCATAAAATTGTATCCCGTATTTATCCCAACCAACCCCCCATTATCCTGATTCTTAGAATAATAATGATTTCCATCACGAGAGTTATTATCTTTTTTATCAGTGGTCCATGTGTAGCCGACATCTAAACCAATAAAAGGACCCGACCAATCAAGGGCTTCTTGGGCTTGAAGATTAGTGGTTAGTGCAAGTGTTGTGACTAAGATTATTTTTTTGAAGCTATTGTTTTTCATTCAAGACCTTTTATTTATAAGTTATTTTTTATTAAACTTAATTATTTAGCAGATAATTATAAATCAAACAGAGCTTCTCAGACGTGCTATTTAAAATTTTTTTAATTAAATCTAGGTATACTTACAGAGTTGATTTTTATGTTTATAAAGTAACGAAAGGATGTTTTTTTGAATGTTAGATGAAGTTATTAGTTTTTATAGTTTTTTGGGTTTAAATTTTGAGCTGACAGCTGCATTAGCCGTCCTTCAAGTGATATTGATTATTTTTGTTGTTGCTTTTATTGGTTATTTTGTAACAAAAAATTATATTGTTAAGCAGTTAAGAAAAACACTTTTTTCAAAAAAAGACACCCCATTTTCGACCGTTTTTCTGGAATATAAACCTTTTGATAATGTTGCACATTTAGTATCTGCCATTATTATTTATTCGTTCGCCGATTTGATGGAAACAAGTGATTCAACCATTACATGGATTAATGAATCTATTGAGTGGTTAGAAGAGGGTGGGATAATTTATGCAACTCTAGCAGTTATTTGGTTCTTACTCTCCCTGCTCAGTGTGTCTAATAGTTACTATGAAAGAATAAAGAAATCTCATCAGCCATCAATCAAAGGTTATATTCAGCTCGTTAAGATCATTATTACTGTGACAGCCGTTGTCCTGATAGTCGCAATGATGCTTGATAAATCACCCATGGCTTTCTTAACAGGGTTAGGTGCAGCTTCTGCCATTATTATTTTAGTTTTCAAAGATACTATTTTAGGTTTTGTAGCCAGTGTTCAGGTAGCCTCCTATGACATGGTGAGGGTTGGTGATTGGATTACAATTAAACAATTACAAGTTGATGGCGATGTTGAGGATGTTTCTCTTAATACGGTAAAAATTAGAAACTTTGATAAAACAGTGACAACTATTCCAACTGCATCACTTATAACTAATGGTGTTCAAAATTGGCGTGGCATGGAAGAAACAAAGGGTAGAAGAATCAAACGTGCTATTAATATTGATATTAAAACGATCAAGTTTTGTGATGAGGTTTTGCTAAAAAGACTTTCAAAAATTACAAATTTAACAAAATATATTAAAGATGTAACCAAAGAGATTAGCTCATATAACTCAAAAACAAGCTCCCAAGGTGATCGGTTGAATGGAAGAGCATTAACTAATATTGGTCTGTTTAGAAAGTATATTTATAACTACCTTAAAGAAAATAAATATATTCGAGATGATTTAACTTTCCTCATTAGACAGCTCCAGCCAGGCCAAAGTGGTATTCCTATTGAAATCTATGTCTTCACTAATGATACTAATTGGATCAACTATGAAAATATTCAGAGTGACATTTTTGATCATTTGTTGGCCGCTTTGCCAGAGTTTGAGCTGGCAGCTTTCCAAATTATTTCTGACACTAATGAACACCTGCATTCAGTAGTTAAAAAATAAGCTTAAATCTAAAAAATGGGTTACTCTGGTTTTCAATTAATAGGTGTATTCATTCTTTTAGTGATGCTTATCTTTTTTTACCGACGTTCTATCTCAGAAGTACTTAAGACTCCTAAAGAATCACTCATTCTATGTATCCCAATTGTTTTGTTAGGGATTATGTTTTATTTTTTTTTTAAATTAAAAGGTTTTTAAAGCAGATAAGTTGGCGTCCCCAAGGGACAACTGAGGTCGTATTTTGTTGTCTATTATTGTTTGTATCGACACCTATAAAAAATCTAGTAACAATTTTTTCTTAACCTATTACCTTTATTTCTAATATCTCCTTCGTCAATATTACACATTTCATTTGTTGGAGCTAAATTAGTTCCATTAGCTACAAAAGCATCAAATGCTTCAAAAGCCACTAATTTTTGTTTTTTGCACTTACCGATGAAGTCAATATTTGTAAAATATCCTTTTTTCTTACATTCATTTGTTTCTCTTTTGGTTGTGTATATTGTCTCATCAATAAGGTTAATAGATAAATCATGACCGACTACACTGCAACTGCTTTTGCTTGGAGCTTCTGTATAAACCGTCATTGCTGATATTGAGTCTTTATCTTTTATATAGCTGCCTTCAAATCGAGCAGATTTGCCATTGTAATATGTTTCATCTTCAGCCCTTATAGACGCCTTTCTAACCTTTACAGCTATGGATTTCTTGATTCTAAAGACATCTGAATCACCTTTAGTTAATACTCGTTCACCTTCACATACCAACTTAAACTCTTCAGCTTGGATTAAAGTGGGTCTGTCTCTTATACACATCTCCGAGCCCACGAGACCTCTCT
>OJFP01000951.1_pt1 | contig 16830 bp, 9 predicted proteins | sample 1594141 | NCBI WGS metagenome assembly OJFP01 (sample SAMN05416843, study PRJEB24817) | seawater metagenome | isolation source: Sea water | place: Canada:Atlantic | collected 2013-07
ACCTTTAAATAATTGGAACGTTAGTAATGTTACTAATATGTTTCAAATGTTTACTGCTGCATCAGTTTTTAATCAAGACATAAATTCTTGGGATGTGAGTAGTGTAACTAATATGTCATCAATGTTCTTTTTTGCAACGTCATTTAACCAACCTTTAAATAATTGGGATATAAGTAGTGTGACAGATATGCAAGTAATGTTTGGTTCCGCAACGTCATTTAACCAACCTTTAAATAATTGGAACGTTAGTAATGTTACTAATATGTTTCAAATGTTTACTATCGCATCAGTTTTTAATCAAGACTTAAATTCTTGGGATGTGAGTAGTGTAACTAATATGTCATCAATGTTCTTTTACGCAACGTCATTTAACCAATCTTTAAATAATTGGGATATAAGTAGTGTGACAGATATGCAAGAAATGTTTTCATACTCAAGTCTATCAACAGATAATTACGATGGTGTATTAAATAGTTGGTCTCAACAAGATGTTATATCTGGTGTTATTTTGCGTGCAATAGGAGTAAATTATTGTAATGGAGAAGATGCTAGGCAAAACTTAATAGATACCTACGGATGGATAATAACTGACGATGGTTTAGATTGTGCAACTGCTGGAGTAGATGACCAAAACCAATTAGACATTTCAATCTATCCAAATCCTACATCAGATATCGTATATGTAGAGGGTAATTATTTTCAATTAAAAGCTGTGGTTTATGATATACTAGGGAAACAAGTGATGAATAAGCCTATCACAAATCACATAGATATTAGTCATCTAGAAAAAGGAGTTTACATGCTACAACTTTCTGATGGTGTTAAACTCACTACACAAAGAATACTAAAGAATTAATTAATCTTTTCAGCATGTGCACATGGCTTAATTAGAGATTTAAATTTTATAACTATTCTTTAAAGTAATTTACAAATGCATAATCAATTACTATAACCTTTTCATATTTGGGATGAAAATCAATACCTACTCCAATTCTAGTATATTTAGGGTTAAGTATATTCTTTCTATGTCCTAAATTTGACACACCCTCATCAATTAGTAATTGATTAACAGCATCTTTACCATTATAAACACCATAACCACAATTTTCAGCAGTTCCAAAACTACTAATGAACCGTCCTAAGTCTTTTTCTGCCATGGCATCCTTACATTTTTTCCTAAAATGACCAATTTTTCCATTTTTACTTTGCTCTTTTGCAAGGCACTTAGCAGATAGATTAAGGCTATTGTCAAAAACTAACTTCGGTAAAGGTTTTTGATTGGATAATTTTTTTATTAAAGACTTAAAATATTTAGAATTAATATTCTGAGGATTCCAGGTAAAATCAAATTTTAACTTGTCTTTAGTCTCTGTATCTTGAGTAAAATTTTGTATTTCAACTTGTAAATATTTTTGAGGAAATAGTCTTACAAGATTATGGTATAATATTACATCTCTCTCAAATTCAGAAATAGTTAAAATACTTCTTGCTACATCAGCTTGTTTGATCTCAGAATTAGTCCATTCAGGATTAATTTGTGAATATCCAAGTAAAGAGGAAAAATATAAATATATACATAATAAGTTTCTCATAATTTCAAATATAATTATTAAAATTCATTTAAGACGTTTACCTAACACAACTATAAATATATTGGATTTACGTTGAATTTATAAGACTCCATTATTAGACTTAATAACTATTCATATTACGTCTATTTTTTTCTTCCTTAGCTGTTCAGTTTTGTAAAAAACTAGAACTGAAACAATTAATTTCTTTTAAGGTGTATTAAATGTCTGCCAAATATCTGCCAAATATTTATATATGATACATCTTTGAAAGTTCTGTCAAATATTAGAGAAAATAAAGACAAGTTGTTGTTTAGTTGTGAAGAGCAGTGAGAACCCATAAAAAAAGCCCTACATTTCTGTAGAGCTTTAAGTAACGTGTGGACCCACAAGGGCTCGAACCTTGGACCCCCTGATTATGAGTCAGGTGCTCTAACCAGCTGAGCTATGGGTCCTAATTACAGTCGACAAATGTAACACTTTTAAATAATTTTAATTGTCAAAAAAATAAAAAATTTATTTATCTCTTGCCATTAAAAAAGATCCAAAATCTTTAAGTTTTTGTCTATTTAATTCACTGATATTCATGTTTTTTAGAATATCAAAAGCGGTTTCAGTGTATTCATGAATCAAGTTTTGAATTAAAGTTGGAATGTCACACTGTTCAAAAATTCGCTTTACTTCATCAATTTTAATAGAATTATCCTCTAATTTTTGTTTGTAAAAAAACTCTAGCTTTTGCCTGTCATGAGCTTCAGATAGCTCCATTGCTTTTAAGTATAAATATGTTTTTTTATTTTCAATAATATCACCACCTATTTGTTTACCAAATGTTTCTGGATCTCCAAAAGTGTCTAGGTAATCATCTTGTAACTGGAAAGCTAAACCCAGATTTATTCCGTACTCATATAATAAATCTGCATTTTTATCTGAGGATTCTGCAACAATAGCCCCCATTTTTAATGCAGCTGCTACCAAAACAGATGTTTTTAAACGAATCATATCGATATACTCTTCTATGGTTACATCATTTCTGGTTTCAAAATCTATATCTAATTGTTGTCCATCACAAACTTCCAAAGCAGTTTTACTAAATAGAACTGCTAATTTTTGAAATATATTTGGAGGATAACTTTCAAAATATTGATAAGCTAATATTAACATGGCATCACCAGAAAGTATTCCTCTGTTTAAATCCCATTTTTCGTGAACTGTTTTTTTTCCTCTCCTTAATGGTGCATCATCCATAATGTCATCATGCACAAGGGTAAAATTATGAAAAACTTCAACTGCTAAAGCCGCAGGAAATGCTTTCTTATAATCACTGGATAAAATATCAGCAGCCATTAAAGTTAAAATTGGTCGAATACGTTTACCTGATAGCTGTATAATATAGTTGATTGGCTCATAGAGGTTTTTAGGCTCTCTGACCCACTCTTTTTTGTCAAGGTATTTTTGAAATTTCTCTTGGTATGATGTTAAATCCAAAGTTGATAAAAGTTTCAACAAAAATAAGATTAAAGATTTATTTTAATGTTAAGAATGTTAAAAAATCATTAAACTTGGGAAACTATTTTTGTTTCTAAAGTTTCCGTTGTAATTTTGAACCACTTTTGTATGAAAAAAAAAATACTACATAATGCTACAGAGATGTTCTTAAACATAGGCTTTAAGAGTGTTACCATGGATGACATTGCTACAAATTCAGGAATATCCAAAAAAACAATTTATGCTCATTTTGCTAATAAAATCCAATTAGTAGAGGCTGCTACACTTCACATTTTTGATATTATTTCAAAAGGAATAGATATTATTCACGAGCAACAACAAAATCCAATTATAGAATTATTTGAGATAAAAAGGTTTGTGATGAAGCATTTAAAAGATGAAAAATCTTCTCCTCAATATCAACTTCAAAAATATTATCCTAAAATTTTCAAGAATTTAAAACACAAACAATTTGAGTTAATGCAAGAATTGTTTAAAGAAAATTTAACGAAAGGAATTGAACAAAAGTTATATAGAAAAGATATTGATATTGATTTTACAGCGAGAATTTATTTTAACGGAATGTTAGGAATTAAAAACAAAGACTTATTTCCTCTTGTTAATTATTCAATGAATACCCTGACTTCGTATCATTTAGAGTATCATTTACGTGGAATATCTACAGATAAAGGAATAAAAGAATTAGAAAAACAATTATAAAATTAATTAATGAAAAAGTATTTAATAATTATTCTAACCCTACTTTTTGGCTATTCAAGTTTTGCACAAAAAATTAAGACATCACTATCTTTAAAGGAGGCAATTGAAATGGCATTAGAGAATAGTTACAACACAAAAGCTGCAAAAAATAATGTTTTATCAGCCAAAGAAACTGTTTGGGAAACAACTGCTTCTGGTTTACCACAAATAGATGCAACTATTAATTATCAAAATTTTATAAAACAACCTGTTTCTTTATTACCTGCTGCTGCTTTTGATAATACCGCTTCTGTGGTTCAGACTGTTGAAGATTATTTTGATATCCAATCGAATAGAGATCCTAGTCTTCCTCAAGGATTTATCCCAGTTGTTTTTGGAACTCAACAAAATATAAACGCATCTGTAACCGTAACACAATTATTATTTGATGGATCTTACTTAGTTGGTCTCCAGGCTTCTAGAGCTTATTTAAAAATTTCGGAACAGGCCAATGAGAAAACTGAAATTTTAACAAGGGAAGCTGTTGTTAACGCGTATGGCAGTGTTTTAGTAGCAGAAAAAAGCATTACTATTCTTCAAGGAAACCTAAAAATTATAGAGAAAAACCTTCATGATGCAAAAAAGATTTATGAAAATGGTTTTAATGAACAAGAAGATGTTGAGCAATTAGAAATTACTTTTGGAACCTTAAAAAACCAGTTGTATAACTTGCAAAGAATGAAAGGAATAGCGTATCAGATGCTAAACCTTTCGATAGGAGTTCCTATAGATACTTCTGTAGAATTATCAGATAGTTTGGATGATTTAGCAGAAACCAATATTAATTTGGGACTTATTTCTAAATCATTTGATTTATCTAAACATATCGATTTTAAAATCGCTGAAAATGACAGAGAGTCAAAAAGGCTCATGATGCAATTAGAAAAAAGTAAAGCTTTGCCAAGTTTATCAGCTTTTGTTAACTATGGAAAGCAAGGCTTTTCAGATACATTTACTTTTTTTAGAGGCAACCAACAATGGTTTGACTCATCACTAATGGGAGTGAGTTTAAACGTTCCTATTTTTAGTAGTTTAGGCAGAAAAGCTAAAACATCCCAAGCTAGAATTGCTCTAGAAACCGCAGACATTAGATTGATAGAAACCAAACAACGACTCAGTTTATTGGCTGAAAAATCAAAAAATGAATACCAATTAAGTATTGAAAATTATAATACAGCGAAAAAAAATGTTGATTTATCTGAACGTATTGAAAGAAAACAAAGAACCAAGTTTTTTGAAGGAATTTCTTCAAGTTTTGATTTATTACAAGCTCAAAATCAACTATTCACTCAACAACAAAATTATGTGCAATCTATGTTAGAAGTGATTGCCAAAAAAGCAGCTTTAGAAACTGCATTAAATATTCCAATTAAATAAAAATATTATGAAAAATATATACTTATTATTCTTTGCGGTTATCGTATTAAATGCATGTAGCAATAAAAAAGAACTTTCACTAGAGGAGGTTTTAGCTACAAATAATGTTGATCAAATTACATTAAAAAAAATAAAAATTGATTCAGAGTTACAGGAGTTAACTGCCAATCTGAATAAATTAAATAGAAAGTTAAACAGTCTAAATAAAGACAAAAATACACCGCTAATTACAACGTTTAAAGCACAAGAAGAGGTATTTACTCATTTTATAGAATTACAAGGAAATGTTCAAACAAAACAAAATGTTTTGGTATATCCAGAAGTGCCTGGTATTTTAAAAAAGGTATTTGTAAAAGAGGGACAGCAAGTAAAGAAAGATGAACTTTTAGCCATAATTGATGATGGAGGATTAGCCCAACAAGTATTGTTGTCTGAAGCGAACGAACAATTAGCAAAAACTACTTTTGAGCGTCAAAAAAGACTGTGGAGTGAGAAAATCGGATCTGAAATACAGTTCTTACAAGCAAAGACCTCCTATAATTCTCAAAAAAATGTTACAAACCAATTAAGGCAACAATTGTCAAAATTTACAATTAATGCTCCTTTTTCAGGAATTGTAGATGATGTTTTTAAAGAAAAGGGAACTGTCGTTGCACCTGGTCAAGGATCAGAACTGTTTAGAATTATAAATCTTTCTAAGATGTATATAGAAACAGATGTTCCAGAAAATTACATAACAAGCATCACGAACAATAAAATGGTAGAGGTTAATTTTCCAATACTAGGAAAAACAGTTAGTTCTAAAATTAGACAAGTTGGAAACTTTATAAATCCAACTAACAGATCTTTTAAAATAGAAGTTGGGATACCTAACCAAGACTTAGATGTAAAGCCAAATTTAACGGCCAAATTAAAATTAAACGACTACACTAATAAAAATGCAATTCTAATACCACAATCAATTATTTCAGAAAACTCAAAAGGCCAACAATTTATTTATGTTGTAAAAGACAAAAAAGAAAACAATTTAGGGATTGCAGAAAGATTAGTGATCGAAACCGGAAAAACTCAAGGAGATTTTATTGAAGTAACAAAAAACCTCACTCCAGATACAGAAATCATAATGGAGGGTGCGCGAAGTGTAAATAATGGACAGGTTGTAAAAGTGATCAATAAAAACTAATTAACAATGGCCAAAATCAAAAAAAAAATAGACAAAGAGTTTAAGCTTTCGTCCTGGGCAATAAATAATAAAACCACTATTTATGTATTAATGTTTCTATTTCTCTATCTAGGGATATCGTCATATTTTGCAATGCCAAGAGAAAATTTTCCAGAAATAAGTGAAACAAAAATTTACATTAGTTCTGTATATCCTGGTAATACCGCAGAGGATATTGAGAAATTGATTACAACACCTCTAGAAGACAAATTAAAATCGGTAAGTAATGTTATAGAAATTACGTCTACATCACAAGAAGATTATTCTATAATTACTGTAGAGTTTGATGAGAACATAGAGGTAGATAAAGCAAAGCAAAAGGTTAAAGATGAAATAGATCAAGAGACGGCAGGTGAGGATTGGCCTACATTTAATGGGGCAAAAGTAACACCCAACGTTTTTGAATTAAGCATGTCTGAGGAAGTTCCTATTTTAAATATTAATATTTCTGGGAATTATCCTGTTTCTAAATTAAAAGAATTTGGAGAGTATTTGCAAGATGAAATAGAAGATCTTTCTGAAATTAAGAAAGTAGATATTCGTGGAGCTCAAGATAAAGAAATTGAAGTAGCCGTAGATATTTATAAAATGATGTCAGCTAAAGTTAGTTTTGAGGACATTACAAACGCTATTAATCGAGGAAACGTGACCATGTCTGCAGGTAATTTTATTACCAGTCAGCAAAGAAGAACCCTCAGGGTTATTGGTGAAATTAAATCGCCAAATGACCTTCTTGACTTTGTCATTAAATCTGAAAACGGAAATTCAATTTATTTGAAGGATGTTGCTGAAATTTCTTTTAAAGATAAAGACAAAACAACATATGCGAGAGAAAAAGGTGCTGCAGTTGTGATGTTAGACGTGAAAAAAAGAGGGGGTGAGAATATGGTTACTGCAGCAGATAAAGTTGGAGAAATTGTAGTTCAAGCAAAGAAAAATAATTTCCCTAAAGATTTAGAAGTTAACATTACAAATGATCAATCCCCTAAAACAATTGGGCAGGTAGATGACTTGGTTAATAATATCATTTTTGGAGTTATTTTAGTTGTGATTGTTCTTATGTTTTTCCTAGGATTTAAGAACGCAATTTTTGTTGGTTTTGCAATACCAATGTCTATGTTCATGTCTTTGATGATACTAGGAGCTCTGGGGTATACACTCAATACCATGGTATTGTTTGGGTTAATTATGGGGCTTGGAATGTTGGTAGATAATGGGATTGTAGTTGTAGAGAATGTATATCGATTAATGGATGAAGAAGGAATGAGTAGAATTGATGCTGCAAAGAAAGGAATTGGAGAAATTGCTTTTCCTATTATTATTTCAACTGCTACAACTGTTGCCGCTTTTATTCCTTTGGGGCTTTGGCCAGGAATTATGGGTCAGTTTATGGTGATTTTACCAATAACATTATCTATTGTTTTGGGCTCATCATTATTTGTTGCAATTTTCTTTAATTCGGTTTTAGTATCACAATTTATGAGTATTGAAGATAAAGATATGCCATTAAAAAATATTGTGAAGCTTACCGGTATAATGTTAATTTTTGGTCTGCTACTATTCTTCTTTGAAGGGAAACACAGTGCACTAGGAACTTTAATCATATTTGTTGCTATTATGTTCTGGGTATATAGATTTGTATTGAGAAAAGCGGCAAATTATTTTCAAAAATACACACTGGTAGCTCTAGAAAATTGGTATGAAAGACAATTAAAAAGGGCCTTAAATGGTTGGAAACCCTATGTATTAGTTGTAGTAACTTTTATATTATTAATTGTTGCCTTTAGTGGTTTTGGATGGTCTTTGAAGGAGGAGAGAACTAAAGTTGAGTTTTTCCCAGACAATAAGCCCAATCAAATTATCGTCTACATAGAGTATCCTCAAGGTACTGATATTGAAAAAACAAATGACATTACTACAGAGATTGAGCAAAAAGTTTTTGAGGTCTTAAATAATAAGATCTACACAGATGAGGGTTACAATTTCTTAGTAGAAAGTACTGTTTCTCAAGTTGGTGAAGGGGCTGGGAATCCAGAAAAAGACGGAGGTTCTTCTGCAGAAATGCCACATAAAGGAAAAATTACAGCTTCCATGCGTGAGTTTAAATATAGAAGAGGTGAGGACAGTGAATTGTTACGACAAAAGGTTCAAGCTGCATTAGTTGGAATATATCCTGGAGTTTTAATTTCTGTAGAGAAAGATGCAAATGGTCCCCCTGCTGGATCTCCGATTAATATTGAACTTAATGGAGAAGACTATGAACAATTGATTTTAACTGCACAAAGAATGCGAGACTATTTAAATACTCAAAGCATTCCTGGAGTAGACGAGTTAAAAATTGATGTAAACAAATCTAAGCCTGGAATGCAGGTGTTAGTAGACAGGAAAAAAGCAGGTGAACTTGGGGTTTCTACGGGTCAAGTTGGTCAACAACTAAGGGCTGCTATTTTTGGTAACAAAGCAGGAATATATAAAGAAAAAGGAGAAGATTATGATATCTATGTTCGTTTTAATAAAGATGATAGATATAATAAAAGTGCAGTTTTTAATCAAAAAATAACATTCAGAGATCAAGCAACTGGTAAAATTAAAGAGATTCCAGTTTCTGTTGTTGCCTCTCAAATGAATAGTTCTGGGTTTAGTGCTATCAAACATAAAAACACAAAGAGAGTGGTCACTGTTTATTCTGCATTATCACCAGGGGAAACAGATGCTGGTGCTGTAGTCGCTAGAATTGAAAATTCAATGAAAAATTTCAATGATTTTCCTAAAGGAGTAAAAATAGATTACACAGGTCAAATAGAAGAAGAGAAAAAACAAATGAACTTTTTAGTTGGTGCGTTTATAACAGGCTTATTATTAATTTTCTTCATCTTAATTATTCAATTTAATTCAGTTTCAAAACCAGGGATTATCATGTTAGCAATCTTTTTAAGTTTAATTGGTGTTTTTGGTGGTTTGGTAATTTCTGGAGCACCTTTTGTTATCATGATGACTATGGTTGGAATTATTGCCCTCGCTGGAATTGTAGTTAATAATGGAGTTGTATTATTAGATTATGCTGAATTATTAATAAGTAGGAGAAAATTACAAGATGGAGTCTCTGAAAAAGACTATTTGCCTTTAGAAAGTTTATTTGAAACGGTTGTAAAAGCAGGGAAAGCACGTTTACGACCAGTTTTACTAACAGCAATTACTACCATTTTAGGGCTAATACCTCTAGCTATTGGATTAAACATTAATTTTTTCACATTATTTTCAAATTTTGATGCAAATATTTACATGGGAGGAGATAATGTTGTTTTTTGGGGTCCACTAGCTAAAACAGTTATTTACGGTCTATTAATAGCAACATTTTTAACACTAATTGTGGTTCCAATTTTATTTTACCTTGTCACTAAATTTAAAATGAGGATGAAAGGTTTGTTAAAAACCACATAAGAACACTAAATAATTCTTAGAACATCACATAAAGAGGATGCAACCCTGTGGGTTTCATCCTCTTTTTGTATTTTCGAAAATCATGATGCAGAAAAAAAAATCGTACACAGTTGATGAACTTCAAAAAAAAATGGAGTATTACTGCGTATACCAAGATCGTTGTCATCAAGAAGTAGAGCGAAAAATGAATGAGCATCAATTAATACCTGAAGCCCAAGAAAAGATTTTACTTTATTTGATGCAGCATAATTTTTTAAATGAAGAACGTTTTTCTAAAAGTTTTGCTCGAGGAAAGTTTAGAATTAAAAATTGGGGCAAACAACGAATAACAAGAGCGTTAAAAAGTAAAAATATTTCTGCCTATAACATAAAGACTGCCTTAAAAGAAATTGAGGAGGAAGAGTATTTACAAACTATTTATAGAATAACTGATTCTAGAAATAATAGCATAACAGAAAAGAATATTTATAAGCGTAAAAAAAAGTTACAAGACTTTCTTTTAAGGAAAGGCTATGAATATGACTTAATCTTTAAAACGGTAAATGAAGTTATAGGTTAAGTTTTTAAAATGAAATTAAAACAGTTTTATTTGATGTCTTTTAATAAAAGTTGAATTGAAGTATTTCCGTTCCACTCATTTTCATCTAAATTATAGGCAATATCAAAATCATTTTGAGTAGATGTTATTTTATCACCAAGGCCAAAACCTATAGCATTATATGTTTTTTGATCAGCTCCGTTAATGATATTTAATTTTAAATGGCTTTTATCGGCTCCAACCCTTTTACCATACCCATTGTCTCTAACAGCATTTGTGGTAAATACAGGTTTCATATTTTTTGGACCAAAAGGCCCCATTTGCTTGAGTATTCTAAAAAATTTTGGAGTAATATCTGACAATTCTAGAGGGGAATCAATGGCAATCTCAGGGATTAATAATTCTTTATCTATAGTTTTTTTAACCACTGCTTCAAATTTTTCTTTAAAAGGAATATACTGATCAGGGCTTAATGTTAAACCGGCAGCATACTTATGACCTCCAAATTGTTCTAGATGTTCTGAGCATAGTTCAAGGGCTTCATAAACATCAAAACCTTTTACAGATCTGGCTGAGGCTGCGAGTTTTTCACCACTTTTTGTAAAAACTAAAGTAGGCCTGTAATAAGACTCTATGAGTCTAGAAGCCACAATACCAATAACACCTTTATGCCAATCTTCAGAATAAACAACCGTTGAAAATTTTTCTTTTTCATCAGCAGCCTCAATTTGTTGTAAAGCTTCATTGGTAATTTTTTTATCGATTTCTTTTCTTTCTATATTGAATTTTTCAATTGAAGCAGCAAAACTTATTGCTGTCTCATAATCCATTTCAGTTAATAGTTCTACGGCATAATTTCCGTGTTTCATTCTTCCAGCAGCATTAATTCTTGGAGCAATAATAAAAACAACATCAGTAATGGTTAGTATTTTTTTTTTAACTCCCTGAATAATTGCCTTAATTCCATTTCTTGGGTTTGAATTAATTACCTGTAGCCCAAAATAGGTAAGTATTCTATTTTCACCAGTTATAGGCACAATATCTGCTGCAATTGCAGTGGCTACCAAATCTAAGTATTGTGTCAAATCCTCTAGAGTTTGTCCTCTTTTTGAAGCTAAGGCTTGAATTAATTTAAATCCTACACCACAACCACATAACTCATCGAAAGGATAGGAGCAATCCTCTCTTTTTGCGTTTAAAACTGCTACTGCTTTTGGTAGTTTATCGCCGGGTTTATGATGATCACAAATAATAAAATCAATATTTTTTTGTGAAGCGTAATTAACTTTTTCTATAGCTTTGATTCCGCAATCTAGAGCTATAATTAGCGAAAAATTATGATCAGCTGCAAAATCAATTCCTTGGGTTGAAATTCCGTACCCTTCATCATACCTATCAGGTATGTAAGTAGCGATTTTAGTTGTGATTGTTTTTAAATAGGAGGAAACCAGAGAAACAGCTGTTGTTCCATCTACATCATAATCTCCGTAAATAAGAATATTTTCATTGTTGGCAATTGCCTTTTCGATTCTAGAAACAGCTATATCCATATCTTTTAACAAGAAAGGGTCATGAAGATCATCTAATGATGGGCGGAAAAATTTTTTAGCTTGATCAAAAGTATGAACCCCTCTTTGAATTAAAAGCGAAGACAATACTTTATCAATAGAGAGAACCTCAGATAGTTCATCAACTAAGGATAAATTAGGTGCTGTTTTTAAAGTCCAACGCATTGCAATTTTTATTGCTTATGAAGATACACTTCTGTGGTTACTTTTGCAAATTTGCGAAACATTTCCATCACACCACAATATTGATCCACAGATAATTTAACAGCTTTATTAATTTTATCTTCTTGTAAATCACTTCCATAAAAATGGTATGCTATAACTACTTTGTGATAATATCTTGGGTGTTCTTCTGTAAGTTCTCCATGAACAACTATTTTAAAATCATCTACCTCGGCTCTCATTTTTTTCAATAATGACACGACATCTAAACCTGAGCATCCTGCTAAAGAAGATAGCATTAATGCTTTTGGGCGTAATCCTTTGTTTTCAATTCCTTCATCAGGAGCATCCATAAAAAGGGTTTCACCACTGGGATTGTCTGATTCAAATACCATATTTTCTTTCCAAACGGTTGTTACTGTATTATTTGCCATAAATTTTTATTTTTAACAAAAGTAATAACAATGATTCAATAAATCTTACGTTATATTTACAACTTATTTTAAAAAAAAAGCTATAAAAAATCCATTTCATGAATACCAAATCTTTTCATAGGATCTTTTTTCTCTTGTTATTATCATCTTTCTCATCTTTCTCTCAAACCCCTGAAGATGCGAAGAAAAAATATCCCATAAGAAATGTCATTAAAAATAACAAAACAGTATCAACTTTAATTAATACTGATTTTAATTATAATTTCTGTGATGATGACGGTGACGGCATTATGACCATAGATCTAACCACCATATTAGATGAAGTACAAGTGGCTGTATCTGGAGATTTACAGGTAGCTGATCCTAAACTTCTTATCGGAACCTCAGAAGATAAAATATTACAAATTGATAATATTCTTCTAAACCCAATTACAACTATAATTTGTGAATTGTCTGAAAACACCTATGATGTTGCGATGAACGCAAATAATGAGTTTTTTACAACAGAATTTAATTCTATTAAAAAAGCAAACATAGCAACTACCACATGTAATTTAACTTCTGTTTTAGATTTGGGGGGTAATTCTTTATCTTTTGACACCCAAGATAATCTTTACTTTAATGCGCTTGGTTCTTCATCAGCATCGTCTACTGCTGTATACAGGTTAAACCCAGAACCTGGTGCTACTCCATACATATGGCATGATTTTAATTCAGGTACTGCAGGTGGTGATTTTGTTATTTTTGGGAATTTCATGTATATCGCATGGAAATTTAATGAAGATGTTTTATTAAAGGTAACCATAGATGATGATGTAAATTATATTTCACATGAAGTATTAGGGCCTTTGAAATTTAATACTTTTGGTTTAGCTAGTGAACAAGGGATTTTATACGGGATAACAGAAGACGAGATTTATAAAATAAATTTAGCAACGTCACCACCCTCTTTTGAGACCATACTTTTAAATGATTATACACATGGTGCTTGGTATGGTTCTGCAGGTTTTAGTGAAGCAATTGCTTTTTCATCTTCAGCTTATATTCGCCAATTGGATGCAGATAATAATGACAATCCATTACCAAACCCATGGGTAAATACGGTCCCTGGAGAACAAACTATTTTTATCAGAACAGAGGAGGTTTCAGAAGATAGTAACTATACGGTTACCCCTGTCACCATAACCATATCCCAAACTCCTTCAGTTGCAACCACTCCATCCGATATGGAAACTTGTGATTTTGATGGTAATGGCATAGAATTATTTGATTTAACACCACAAACCAGTCTAATCTTAGGGGCTCAAGATTCAACCCTATTTGAAGTCATTTATTCTACTGAAAACACATTTACTAATCTCATTACAACTCCTCAAAACTATCTATGCACTTCACCTCTTGAAACCATTTATTTTAGAATACTAAATAGCAATGAATCCACATGTTTTGCTGAAGGAGAATTCAAACTAACGTTTACTGATGAAGTGAATTGTGCTCAAAATGAGCCTCCTGTTCTTTCTGCAGATTCAAGGGAGGCTTATTGTCCTTTAACTGAAATTAAAATTGCAGAAAACTTTACAATTACAGATCCTGATGATACAGGATTAGACTTTTTCACGGTTCAAATATCCTCAGGATACTCAATTTCAGATGATCTTTTAGAACTAACAGGTACACACCCTACGATTTCTACCACATGGAATGCTATAGAAGGAAAGCTTATTTTAGAACCAAATGCACCTGCTACTCAAATACTGTACGAGGACCTTCAAACAGCAGTAAGAGAGATTGTTTTTAGCAGTACAGATCCTAATATTACTGGCGAAAAGTTTTTTTCTTTAACTATTGGAGATGGAAATTATCTACCCTCTACTGAACATTTTTATGTGTATGAGGAAAATATTGGCATCACATGGTCAGAGGCTAAAAATTTAGCTGAATTATCCTCTTATTTTGGTTTGCAAGGCTATCTAGCAACTATTTTGTCAGAAGATGAAAATAACATTTCTGCAGAACAAATATCAGGTACTGGTTGGATTGGTGCAAGTGATGAAGGAACTGAGGGTGTTTGGAATTGGGTTACTGGTCCAGAAGCAGGAACTAATTTTTGGAACGGGAATTTTACTGGTGGCCCTGTTGGAGGATTATACAGCAATTGGAATACCAATCCACCTGAACCCAATCAGTCAGGAGATGAAGATTATGCTCATATTACAGCACCCAATATAGGCATACCTGGTTCTTGGAATGATTTATCTAATGAAGGAGCTCCAAATGGAGATTATCAGCCTAAAGGTTATATTGTAGAATATGGAGGTATGCCAGGAGATCCAACACTCAATATTTCAGCCAGTACAAGTATCTATATCCCTGAAATTACCGGTACTACTAATGACAGAACCTGTACCGGTGGAAGTGTATCCTTGTCAGCTACAATATCTGAGGGAGAGATTTATTGGTATGATGCTCTAGTAGGAGGGAATCTTGTGTTTACTGGAGATACATTTAGTACACCACTGCTTACCACTTCTACAACATATTATGTGGCTGCATCGCCAGAAGGCTGTGCTACTACAGAAAGAATTGCAGTAGAAGCCATAGTAGACACCACACCTGTTTTTATTCCATCACCATTAGATATTAATCGTTGTGATGAGAACAGAGTTGGTTTTGTTGACTTTGATTTAATTGCAGATCAAACCCCTGAAATACTAAACAGTTTAGATCCAATTTTAAATCCAGATCTTACAGACTTTGAAGTATTGTATTTTGACAATCTAGCAGCTGCAGAGGCCAATACTACTGCTGCAATTATTGCGAACCCTTATCGTGTAAATACTTCTGATAATCCAACAATCTTTGCAAGAGTTCATAATGTAAATTCTAATACCTGTTATACTATTGTAGAATTTAAACTTAAAGTAACTGATACGCCTACGCCTAATCAACCCTCAGTGTATAGACTTTGTGATGATGCAACTTCTGCCGGTGGAGATACAGATGGAGTTTCAAGTTTTCTTTTAAATACTAAAGATGCAGAGATTCTAGCCAGTGTTGTTAATCCTGGTGATTATTTTATTTCTTATCACACAGATCTTATAGATGCACAAACTAGTAGTACTTCTAATACCATTGATAAGAATGCTGATTATGAGGTGACCACCTCTCAAAGAATATATGTAAGAATTGAAAATATAGACAATGTAGCTTGTAATACCGTCTCTGATGATAGTCCTGGGAGTACTTTTACTTCCTTTGAACTTATCGTAGATCCTTTGCCTGTTATCACAGATGCAGTAGAGCTGAAACTTTGTGACGAAGACCAAGACGGTATCGCTAGTTTTGATCTAACCACTGCAAATGCTTTAATTTCTTTAAATTCTGCCAATGAAACTTTTCAGTATTATCCAACTGAGTTAGACGCAGAGAATACTACCAATGAAATTTTAGCCTTCACTAATTATTCAAATGTTGTGGATACTAATGATGTTGTTTGGGTACGGACAACTACTGTAAATAATTGTTTTAGGGTTTCGCAAGTGAATCTAGCGGTTACCAATACAGAAATTCCTGCTACTTTTCAACGTAGCTTTTCCGAATGTGATGATTTTTTAGATGAAGATGGTAATGATACTGCTAATAATGATGATACCGATGGAATTTCAAGTTTTGATTTTAGTTCTGTAACCAACGAAATTGTTGCTTTATTTCCAGCATCACAGACAATAAACGTTTCTTATTATGAATCCTTAGCTGATGCGAATATCCCTGTAAATCCAATCTTTAATACAAGCAACTATAGAAATATTGCCTTTCCCTTCACACAACAAATTTTCATTCGAGTAGACAATCCTACCAATGTTAGTTGTGCTTATGTTGGAACTCATATTACTTTAACTGTCAATCCAGTTCCTGAGATAGATATTATCCCTAATCTTGAGATCTGTGATGATGCTAGTGATGGAGATGACACAAATGGTTTTGTTCAGTCTATAGACTTAGAAAGTCATACTCCAATCATTCTTGGAACTCAAGATCCAGCCAATTTTACAGTGACCTACCACTCAAACGAATCTCATGCTATATCAGGTTCCAATTCATTAAGCTCACCTTTTACCAATACAACAGTAGATCAACAAACAATTTATGTTCGGGTAATTAACGATTCAACAGGATGTTTGGTAGATCGATTTAGTTTTGATGTTGTTGTTAATCCGCTACCTATTATCACGGATATTGTAGAGTTGAAACAATGTGATGATGATACTGATGG
>OJFP01000955.1_pt1 | contig 16730 bp, 16 predicted proteins | sample 1594141 | NCBI WGS metagenome assembly OJFP01 (sample SAMN05416843, study PRJEB24817) | seawater metagenome | isolation source: Sea water | place: Canada:Atlantic | collected 2013-07
GAGATGTAGAGAGGTCTCGTGGGCTCGGAGATGTGTATAAGAGACAGCAATAAAGAAGCAAGGGTTAATCCAAAAAAATAATAGATTAATACAAAGCTAATGGCGGTGATTAATTCAACTATAAAATATTGTAAATTAATTAGTTTTTTACAAAATCTACATTTACTCTTTAACAATATAAAAGATAGTAAAGGAATATTGTCATACCAAATAATTTTCTTTTTACAGTTAGGACAAGAGGATCGCCCTGTAACTATACTTTTATTTTCGGGCAAACGATGAATACAAACATTGGCAAAACTTCCACAGATAATACCAAAAAAAAATAAAGCTAAATAATGCACAAATTAAATTTTTATTTGTGAAGCAAAATGCAACAAGCCATCTATAGAGTATTGTATGAATAATGCCATGTCTTGAAGATGCAAATAAAAATTTGGAGAGTTAATAATAATTTCCATAGTCAGTAAGAAATATCAAAATAGTTTTAAAATGCAATTTTTCAATTTCATAGTCTAAATTCATAACACAATTAATTACGTTGGTACTCGTTCAATCTTATGAATAGAATTTAAGATATTAAAAAGACAAAAATTATATTCGCAATAGTAATTTCTTCTAGGTGAGGCAGAGGGTAAAAGTAGAAGTTGACAGAAACCCAATTTAGGCGATACATACCCATTATAGGTAAATCATTATGGCAATAGAAGAAGAAACAAACGAAAATATCGAGGCTTTGTCTTCAGAGGAAGAAAAATACATCAGTAAAGACAGTCAACCAGCTTTTTCAAAAGGACTATACGAATGGTTAATGTTTTTATTAACCTACTATTCAAGAATAAGAGAAAATTTAAAGATTGATTTTGAATCTTTTATTGTTCTTCAGGTTGTTGTTAGTCATTCACTTTATCATCTGAACAAAGATGGAGTTAAAACATTTACTGAAATTCAAAAAAATTTTGATCTGATGTCTATGTCTAATTTAAGTAAAATTAATAAATTAGCATTTGCTAGTATTGCGGAAGTACTGCAGTTACCAAGAGAAACTGTTCGTAGAAAAGTATTGCAACTTGAGGAAAGAAAAATAGTAAAAGTTGATGCTGTCAGTGGAATTATACTTGGGCCAGCCTATAAAGTAATTTATAAAGAATTTGTTTCAAAAACCACAATAGATACAAGCACCTTAGTTAAAAGATGGAAGACAAATGGTACACTCGAAAAATTATTACAAATGAATGAGAAAAAGTAATGAGCAAGTTATTTTATGCTCTTTATGACTTAGCCAATTCAGCTTATACTATTATAATTGTTACATTTATTACATCAGCGTACTTTGCAAATCATATTGTAGGTAATCCACAACTTGGAGCAGCGTACTGGCAGTGGACAGCTGGAGTTTGTGGAATACTAGTTGCCGTAACAGGTCCTTTACTTGGAAACATAGCTGACAAACATTCTAAAGGTAAAATTAATTTACTACACATATTTACTATTTTGTGTGTTTTGTTCACAAGCTTGTTTTGGTTTGCTAAACCATCAGTAGATTATATTTGGTATGCATTGATTATTTTTTTAGTATCTAATTATTGTTATGAAGCTGGTGTTATTTTTTATAATTCACTATTAAAGAACTGTTCAAATGAAAACAATATTGGAAAAACATCAGGCTTTGCATTTGCTTTAGGATATATTGGATGCGTTCCTGTATTATTATTTTCATTATATGTTTTTGTGTTACCTGACATTGTTCCTTTTGGTTTAGATAAAAATAAATTTGAAAATATAAGGTTTGTTCCTATTATTGCTGCGATTTGGTTTTTAATTTTTTCTTATCCCATGATACATTATTTTAAACATCGCGTGGAATACAAAGTAAATGACGATGGAGTTCCGGTTTTTCAAAAACTTATTGCATTAATATGGAAAAATAAATTTACAACTACTGGAAAGTTTCTTTTAGCTAGAATGATCTATTCAGATGCTTTGATTGTTTTAGTTGCAGGAGGAGGCGTGTATGCTTCTGGAGTTTTCGGTTTTACTTCGGAAGAGTTGTTAAAATTAGCTATTTTTGCAAACTTAGTTGCGTTCGTAGGAGTTTTGATAGGTGGGTATTTGAATGATAAATTTTCATCAAAAATTATTATTTTAATTTGTATTGCCGTATTAACGTTATGTATTTTTTACTCTTCAATTATTGCGCAAACTAAAACACAATTCTTTTGTAATGTTATGGTTATATCTCTTTTTATAGGAAGTATTCAAAGCGCAAGCCGCGTTATGATGACAGGATTATTAAAATCTGAAGATCAGGGAAGTGGCTTTGGATTATTTAGCTTTTCAGGTCGAATTACAGCATTTGCCGGACCTTTATTGGCTGGAACCATGACTTTTTTTTTCTCTCAAAGAATAGGACTCTTATCTATTAGCATTTTCTTTATTATAGGTTTTATTTTGATGCTTTTTGTCGATAAAGAGCCAAAAAGCTAAAAAATCTCTTAACCATCTAATTTTTTTTAAAATATAAATAGTTCATATTTGGGGTAAATAGGGATATTTATTTTTACAAATATGAATCTGTAAGATTAATAGATTTTTAATAATTAAAAAATATACTCTAACACAAGCTTAATATCTCTAACACAAAAGATATAATTTTTTACAGAAATGAAAAAGAGTCATTTTTGTTGATTTTTAACTTAAAAAAAATTTTATTTTTCTAAATTGCTCTAACACAATAACAAAAAAGTCTAACACAACAACAAAGCAGTCTAACACAATATTAAAATTACTCTAACACAATATAATTTCTCTATTTAGACCAAAGTCTGAAAATTTATTATAAAATTAAAAACTTTTTCTACTTTTTATAATCGCTATTTAAAAATCAACAATTTCTCTATTTTAAATTTTAACAAATTGAACATCTTATCTCCACTAAGCTCGATTCAATCTAATTCTTAAAATTCTTAAAAGATTACTTTTTTCAATTGTTTTTGAATTTTGATACTTCACCCATTTTAGGTTCACAACTTATAGTTAGGTTCTCAATTTGTGTTAGAGATTCGAATGCTTGGTGTTAGAGAAAAAATTTTATTATAATAATTATGGACGAAAACAATAAAGACAATATTAATAGTAACGAAGAGACCAATGAAAACCCCAAGGTTGATGAGAATCAATCACAGGGTGAATCTAGTTATACTGAGAATAATTCTTCCGCGACATCAAATGAAAATCAAGAAGAAATACAACCTAAAATTGAAGAGAATAATAACCATGAAGTAATTCATAAAAAAGAAGGCAGGTTACACATATATGTTAGGCAAGATAAATATAAAGGTGAACTAAAATCAAAAAACTTTGTTGGTAGACTTTATTTTGATGGAAAACAAAAAATTTCTTCATCAGGAACACCTAATCTTGAAGAAGCTATACCAATATTGGAAAAATGGTTTGATGATATTTATGGAGAAAGTAAAAAGGAAGAAGAGGTTCATCAAGAAGTAGTAGAGGAAGTAAATGAAGAACCATCTGCACTACCAGAACAAACAGAACCTGTAGCTGCCTTAGAAAAAGTTTCTACTTCTGTTGAGAATAAAAATGTTTCAGAATCAAAAATAAATTTAAGTATTCTTGAAAAATTTAAAAATATTAATTTAAAAAAAATAAGTTTTGATAAAAAAGATTTAACCAATAAAATTTCTGCACTAGCAAAAAATAATTATGTAGGAAAAGTTGAAAGTTTTTTTAAAGCACGACTTGGAAAAAAATCTGCTCAAGGCGAAGAAATTTTAGGTATAGAACTTACTAATAAAGAAATTAGATTGGCTCAAATTTCAACTAATAAAGAAAATCAATGGGTTCTTGATAAATTTTTTATACATCCTATTAATTTACCAGATGAAACTTCAGTTTTAGAAAACGCGGATCATGTAAGTAATGAATTAACAGTTGCTATACAAAAAGCAAAAATTGTGACAACGAATGCTGCTATTGCCATTCCAGTAACGAGTGCGATAATACGTGTAGTCACAGCTCCATTAATGACTGAGGAAGAATTGGCAAAAGCAATTGATACTAATTCACTTTGGGAAAACTTAGTTCAGCTAACTGACAACCTAGATGATTATTCTATTTTTCATCAAGTAATAAATAGAAATCAAAAAGAAAATACTATGGATATTTTATTTGTTGCATCCAAGTTGTCTGACATAAATAATTACACTTCCATAATTAAAAATAGTGGTCTTAATCCAGTAATTATTGATGTTAAATGTTTTGCATTAAAATCAGCAGTAGATCAAATTAATCAAATTTCTTTAAGTACAGAAGATGCTAATTTAACAGCAGTATTAGAATTCGGTTTAGATGAAAATTATGTAATGATTTTATATGACAACAATCCAATTATAACCGATATTTTTTTAAGAGGTCAGGATAGAAAAATTTTGTTAGAGACAGGAACTCATGAAGAAAGCGAAGCTTTAAGTAGAAGGTTTATTGCACAAGTTAAACAAGCGATACAAGACTTTGAAACAAAATATGAAAAAAGAATTAGAAATATAAAAGTAGTTTCAGACCTACCAAATGTAGATTTGTTTTTAGGAATTTTTAGAAAAGATTTAATTAACGTAGGGTTTAAGTTATTTGATCCACTAGAAGGGTTGAAAGTTCCACAACAATTACACCAAGCTATTTCTTTAAAAAATCGATCTTATTTATCAACAGTTATTGGACTAGCTTTTAGAAAATTAGATGTCTTTGGGTATTACAAATTTGTAACTGCAGTCAAAAACATCAATTTATTGCCAAATAGAAAAAGTGTAATTAAAGAAAAGAAAATAAAAGCTCTTTCAAATTTTGCATTTAAAGGGGTAGTAGGAGGAGTAATAGGGATTTATGCAATACTTTTCACATTATCTTTTTGGAATATTCACTCCTATAACAAAAAATTAAATAATTATGAAAATGTTCTTTCAACGCACGCTGTTAAAACAAAAGAAAAAACAAAAAGCACTAAAGAACTGGGCTTAATCGTAAAGACTTTAAAATTAAGTAAAAGTTTAAAATCAAATAAAGAAATGAGTTATAGAGTTTTAGCGCAAATAGCATCGAGTGTTCCTAATAGAGTAAAATTTGAGTCTGTAGACTACAACGGAAAAAGCCAAGTTATCATTCAAGGTGTTGCTGCTAGTGATCAAGATATTTTGAGGTTAATTGGTAATTTAAGTAGTAAAAAATTAATTCAACAAGCATCGTTAACTTCAATGCAATTACCTAATAGTTCCAACAAAACAGGACAAGCAAGCAAAGGTTTTAAAATTTTTGTTAAAATTAAAAAAGGATAGAAAAAATGGATTTGAATAATTTAAATATAGAGGATTTAAAAGCAAAAATTTTAACTTTTACTGACGAAAAGACTCTTATAAAAAGTGGTATTGCTTTTGGAGCAATTATCTTTTTTCTAATTATTTATTATTCTATTTTAAACCCAATTGTAAATTCAAAAAAAATTAAACTAGATGACATGATCGTTAAACAAAATGAAATAATTAAATTCAACAAAAAAATAAAAACAAACAAAAATAAGATAAAAAAACTAGAACCTGATTATGAAAAATATTCTACATTATTTCATTCTAGAGCAGAAGTTGAAGGGCTTTATCAAACTCTAAGTGAATTTGCAGGACAAAATAATTTAGTTATTTCAAAAATAGAAAAGAAAAAACCAGAAGCAATCAGTAGATCAGATATTTTAAATAAAAAGAAAAAGAAAAAGAAAAAGACAACCAAAAAGAAAAGCATAAACAATATAGCTTATTATAAAATTCCTGTGGATTTTGAAATTACTGGTAATTTCTTGGGTTATATTAAATTTAAAAGACAAATATCTCTGTCAAAAAAAATGCTCAATTTTGACGAAGAGTCAATTAAAGTTGTGCAAGGAACTTCAGCTGGCACAGTAAAAGTTGATGGAACTTTAACTATTGTAGGATTAGCAAATGATTTTTTTTAAAACTATAGCCTTATTTCTGGTGTTGCTCTTTATGAGCATTACTCCAAACAATGTAATAGCTGATAGTCACGATGTGAATAAAAATACGGAGGAACCATTGCCTTTAAATGATCCTTTTGTAGGAAACTCTTCTTTAGGAAGTGGAGGAAGTATCCTTTCATCAGGTCAAGCAGGGGAACGTAAAGAAATGAGTCTATATAATTTTAAACTTGTGGGAATTATTTCAGGCTCTGAAGAAAGTTATGTGTCTTTAGTTAATGCTTCAGGTGAAATTATAACTCTGAAATTACAAGATGAATTAAGTGACGGAGTAAAGTTAGTTGATATGACACTTAACGAAGCAGTATTTCAAAAAGCGGATGACACTTACATAACAATTAATTTTAAAAACAACATAAAGGAAACTGATGTATTTTAGATTAATAAAAATATTTGTTTTATTTTCTTTTTTAGCACTCAGCTTAGCTGGTTGTGCATCTAGTCAGCGAGGTAATAAATCAAAGCCATTTGACCACAATACTCCTTTAATCAAAGAGGATATTAAAAAGTCTGGAACAATTGAAGTTGATAAAACAGTTAGAATGGGACCAAAACCTAGAATTCAGGATACAAATTTATTACAAAAAAGAAAAAAAATATCGTCCCAGAAAACAAGAAACTATTTGCTTATACCTGATGATTTTAAACTTTTAAAACAAACGGTAACTCTTAATTTTCAAAACTTAGATTACAAAGAAGCCATGAGTTTAATGGGTAAAATTGGAGAAATTAATATATTAGTAGGTGATGAAGTTGCAGGAGCTATTTCAGCAGAATTAGTGGATGTTCCATGGGACAAGGCATTCAATGCTTTGTTAGACATGAAGAATTTTGCAGCTGATATTGATGTATCAAGTAACCTGATAAGAGTACATACTCCATCGACCTTAACTGGACAAGAAACTTACAAATCAACAAGAGCTGCGGCCGTTAAGAAAAAAGTGGAACTTGAGGATTCAGTTGAGCCAATTCTCTCAGAAATTTTTAGACTTTATTACATCAGTCCTGCACAAGCTAAAAAAACCATAACCGAACTATTTACTTCAGTGGGAGACTCTTCTTACTCTCCAATTCAAATAACAGAAGAAACAACTACAAGATCTATAATCGTAAGAGGAAAAGAAAAAGATTTAGATGTAGTTGATAAAGTTATTAAAGAAATTGATGTCAGAACTAAACAAGTTTTAATTGAAGCGTTTATCGTAGAGGCTGACTCAACTTTTGAACAAGCATTGGGAACTAGGTTAGGTGGAGCATATTCTGCAAAAAAAAATTATAAAATAGGTGGCGTAGGTGCAAGCAGTATGGCTTCTGTTACACCTCCAGCAGGACCCGGCCCTTCAGCTGCAGCTATAGGAGGTGTAACAGATGCCTTAACCGATTTTGCTGCAGTTGGTGCAACAAGTGGAATAGGTATTTTAAGACAAACTGGATCAGCCGTATTAAAAGCAGAAATTACAGCCTTAGAAGTATTAGGTAAGGGTAAGACCATATCTAATCCAAAAGTTTTTACTTTAGACAATCAAATTGCAACAATCACACAAGGAGAAGAAATATCTTATCAAGCCACCGGATCTGAAGGAGCAGATACTTCATTTAAAGAAGCGGCATTAAAACTAACAGTTACACCAAGCATTATTGGAGATGGTAACGTGCTATTAGAAATTATGGTCAACAATAACACTGTAAATAGAGCAAATGCAGGTGAACCATCCATAAATAAAATGGAAATTTCAACAAAGCTTTTAGTAGCAGACGGAGATATTGTTGTAATCGGTGGAATAAAAAAGAATAAAGTATTTAGCAGCAAATCACAGACACCAGGCGTTGGAAATTTACCAGTTCTAGGAAATCTGTTCAAAGGTAAAAGCAAATCAGACAAATTGGACGAACTATTAATATTTATAGCACCAAGGATATTGTAAATGCTTAAAATCAGCAGAGAAAGTGAAATTAATCTCATTAACGTTTTAATCGATCATGACATTATATCGGGTAAAGATTTACCAAATATTAAAAAGGTAAGTAGCGAGGGTAATAAATCTCAAATTGATGCTGTCTTTGAGCTTAAACTTACGGATGAAGATAAGATTTTAGATGTGCTCGTTAAAGAACAAAATCTTGAAGTAGTAGATTTGTCAAAAGTTAATATTACGGATGATATCAAAACTGTACTTCCTTCTAATTATATAAATATGAATTTTGTTGCACCATTTAAAGTTGACGGCAAAACACTTCATATTGCAATACCAGATAGTTCTAAACTTGGTTTAATGAGAAATTTAAAAGCTATAACAAAAAAAAATATAGAATTACATGCAGCTAAAGTATCTCAAATTTCAGAATTTATTGAAAAACTTCTTAATGAAAGTGGAGATGTAACTACAGCAACAATTAGAAAAGAAAATAAAGACAATAGAGAAAAAACAAAAACATTTGAATCTGAATTAGGGGATGTGGGAGAAGTTCTCGAGAAAGCTCCAGAAGAAGATATCGAAGCAATAGAAAATGAATCTGAGGTTATCAAATTTAGTACCGCAGTTGTAGCAGAAGCAATTAAATTAGGAGTAAGTGATATTCATATTGAACCTTATCGATTTAATTCAAGAGTTCGTTATAGAGTAGATGGAATGCTTTCAGTGCAAGATCATTATACAAAATTCTTACATGACAATTATGGAGCAGTAGTAACTCGTTTTAAAATAATGGGTAAATTGGATATTGCGGAAAGAAGACTACCACAAGATGGAGCAATTAATTTTAAGATAGAAGGAAAAGTAGTTGATTTACGTCTATCAATGTTACCAACTGCAAACAACGAGAGAATTGTAATGCGTGTTTTAAATAAAGATGCAGGAGATATTACACTTGAACAATTAAATTTTGATGAAACTGATTTAAAAATTTTAAGAAAAAATATTCACAGCACACAAGGTCTAATACTTGTTACCGGACCAACGGGCTCGGGTAAAACAACTACATTGTATAGTATTCTAAAAGAAGTGAGCAAACCTCATTTAAATATTTTAACGGCTGAAGATCCAGTTGAGTATGAACTAGATGGAGTGGCTCAAGTTCAAATTAAAGATGATATTGGTTATAGTTTCTCTACAGCTTTAAGATCTTTTTTACGTCAAGATCCTGAAATTATTTTAATAGGAGAAATGCGAGACAAGGAAACAGTTGATATAGGTTTAAAGGCAGCTCTTACAGGACACTTAGTGTTTAGCACCCTGCACACTAATGATGCCCCAAGTACAATTACAAGATTACAAAATATGGGTACTCCAGATTATTTAATAAGTGCTGCGTGTTCTCTTATTTTGGCTCAAAGACTAGCGAGAAAAACTTGTACGGACTGTAGAGTGCCAGACGATGATGTAAATCCAAAAGTGCTAAGTGATATTGGTTTTACTCCAGAACTTGCATCAAGAGTAAGAGCCACTAAAGGCAAAGGTTGTCCAAAATGTAAAAATTCTGGCTACAAAGGAAGAATGGGAATTTATGAAATTTTAAATGTCACAAAACCCATTAAAGAAGCGATATTAAAAAAAGCAACCACACCTGAACTCAAAGCAATTGCTATTAAAGAAGGTTTTCAAACCATGCAAGAAATGGGTAAAAGAATGATTGCTTCTGGAGATCTTAATTTCAGAGAATATGAACGTGTTTTATCAAGTTCATAATTATAATTAATGGAATTTTATACATATAAGGGTATTTCAGCAGGTAAATACGTAGAAGGAGAAATAGAAGCCTTAAATCAAGATGAAGCCTCTCACAAATTAAAAGAACAAAAATTAATTATTACCAATTTAGTAAGATCTAAAAAAAAAAAAGATAAAAAAAAAAAAGAAAAAGGTGAAGGATCCTCTTTTTTTAAGCAAAAAATTAAACCTCAAGATATTGTAATTTTTTCAAAACAGTTTGCAACAATGGTAAAGGCAGGTTTACCCATACTTCAAGTATTGGATATGTTAGGCAGCCAACTTGAAAATCCTTCACTTAAAGAGATTGTTGTTGAGATTAAAAAAAAGCTTGAAGGAGGAACAACTTTATCAAAATGTTTTGAAAGCTATCCAAAAATTTTTGACAATATTTATGTAAACTTAATTAAAGCTGGAGAGGCTAGTGGTAAATTAGATGTGTTTTTATTAAAACTAGTTGAGTCGTTAGAGAAAAAAGAAAGAATTAAGAAAAAAATTAAAGGTGCTTTAATGTACCCAGCGGTGATGTTTACCGTAGCCATTACGGTTATGGTATTCATGTTAATTAAAGTTGTTCCTGTGTTTGCAAAGATGTACGAAGGAATGGGAATTGCATTACCTGGAGCAACAGCAAGTATTTTGTCTGCCAGTGATTTTATGAGGGGTACAGGAGGACTGATGACTTTTCTTATTATCTCAGGAACTATTATTGCCTTCAAGTATACCGTGTCTAAGAATGCAGCGTTTCGATATAAATGGCATGCTAAAATTTTAAAATTACCAATTTTTGGAGATATGATTTTAAAATCTTTATTGGCAAGAATTTCATTGATCATGGGTAATCTAAGTGCCGCCGGTGTAAATTTATTAGAAAGTATAGATATTGCTAAATCTGTTAGTAATAATGATTGTGTTACTTTAGCTTTAGAGAATGTTAAAAAAGGAGTCTTCTCTGGAGATACACTTACGAAACTTTTTTTAAAAGAACCTTTATTTCCACCAACGTTTAGTCAGCTTATTTCTGTTGGTGAACAAACTGGAAGTTTAGATGAAATGTTTACTTCTGTTGCAAATTATTATGAAGAAGAGTTTGATACAGCAGTAGATAATATGTCTACTTTAATAGAGCCGATCATGATTGTTTTTATGGGAATTATGATTGGTGGATTAATGATTGCGATGTATGCACCAATATTTAATGTGGGAGCATTAATTGGTTAGATTGTTTTTGTTAAAACAAGATGGTTAACCCAACCTTTTTGGTCTTTTTTAAAAACAGCCTCATCCATAATTTGTTTAATAAAAAAAGTACCTAGCCCTCCTGGCTTAATATCATCTAATTTTCGGTGCTGAATATTCTCAGGAATGACAGGTTTTCCTTTATCAAAGAATCCTATTTCTAATTGATTATCTTTAAATGAAATTTTAATTTGCATTTTATCTTTAGTTTCTTCTACATCTTTGTAGGCGTGCTTGACTATATTTTGAGCAGCTTCTGCAATTGCTAAAACCAATTCATCTTTTTGTTCTTGAGGCAAATTTATTTTTTCAAAAACCTCTCTTGAAAATATTCTGACTTCTTTAAGATTGGAACTATGTACGACAAAGTCTTTTGATTCTGATAGTGTCATTACTCTAGATTTAATATCTGTTCTAACTTTGCCATCATGATTACCTTTAAGACAGATTTACTAATTTCTTTTATAATTACTTTCGTACCTTTTTCTGTTGCTTTTTGGTGGCTCTCAATAAGAACAGAAATTCCTGATGAATCCATGTATGAAACATCCTTTAAATTAATATGAACTTCCTTACCTGCTTCAACTAAAGGAAAAATAATTTCTTTTGCTTTCTCAATTACATCCATGTCTATTTCTCCGTCTAGAAAAACAGTACTGATGTTGGCATTTTCGCTAGTTTTATAAGTCATATTTTTAAAAAGGGATAACATCAATTTTTTACCACAAAAATCAAGTAAATGAGCCCATTATGGGTGCATGACTAGATATTTTCTTGAATTGGAGCGGTATTATTGACGAGAATCAAAAAATACAAGTAATAAACTAAAGGAAATTATATATGAAAAAAAATAATAAAGGTTTTACATTAATTGAATTGCTAGTGGTTGTAGCAATTATAGGAATTTTAGCAGCAGTTGGTACAGTTGCTTATAACGGTTATACTGCAGGCGCAAAAAAAGCATCTGCTAAATCCAATCATGCTACTGTTGTAAAATACATAGCTGCAGAGGATCAAAAATGTAATATTGGTGAGACGAAGGCAATGAGCACTGAACTTACATGTTCAGGTCGAACTGGTGCAGATGTGATTGTTGCTGCTAAAGAAGCTTTGAAAGATTTTAAAAATCCATATGACCCAGATAGTGCTGCAGTACGATCATCAAGCGCATATGCTGCAAAAGCGGACATGGGTTTTGTTAACATGGAAGCTACTGGTAATGTGTTAACAATTACAACTTGTTTTCAAAACGATTGTGCAACAGTAGATGGAGAAGCACCAACAGTTGTAAACACAGTTGAAGTTGCTGAATAATATATAGATCTAAAAGTTATGATCACTAAAAGCTCAGGTTTTAGTTTAATTGAGCTTTTAGTGGTTGTTGCAATCATAGGAATTCTTTCATCCATAGGTATTGTTAGTTACAACGGTTATATCTTAGGAACAAAACAAAAGTCTGCAGAAAATGCTATGCAGCAAATATCTTTAGCACAAACAGAATATTACTCAGATAATAGTGAATACTTTACCGGAAATGAAGTCGGTAGCTGCTCACCAGATATTGGTGTGCCACCTTCAACTGGTGCATCATCAATAGCAATTGAGGACGCACTGTTTGGTGGAGGAGATGTAATTACAAAAGAAGCTGGTTATGACATGTGTATAGCTAAAGTTGGGACGAGCTACATTGTGACAGCAACCAATGGCGACAAAACGTTAACAATGACTGCTAACGGAACTTGGACAGGTAAGTAGTCTAAATTGATCAAATGCTTTCATAACAATGGACGAACCTACTAAAAAATTATTTCCCTTCAATCTTTCTAAAAAAGAAAAGATATCAGTAACTATTAGCTTAGTTTGGATAATAGGAATTGGTTACCTGACATGGTGGAATGGACTTAGCAACTTAGGATTAGATAAGAGTTTTAGATGGGATGAATGGTTTTGGTTTGGCATAGTTCCTGCAACTATTCCATATTTCTTTTATTTTATTTGGAGTAAAAATGATTAAAAAAAAACCAACAACAGGTGCTATTTCATTAGTCTTATTTTCTTTTTTTTTAGTTAGCTTTTTTTTAGAAACAACGAGCGCAATAATGGCTGCAGATACTAGTGGCTCTAAAATTATAGTTAACGGAGAAGAAATTCTAATTCCAGGTTCTTCAGAAAAAAACATTACTTATTTGCAAATTTTACAAAAGCCAAATGATTTAGATTTAAATTTAAAATATGCACAACAACAAGGAAAAATTGGAAATTATAAACAAACCATCGCAACTCTGGAAAGATTAAATATGATTTATCCAGATAATGTTGAGATAAAACTATATTTACTTTCCGTTTTAGTCCAAGCAGACTCGCCCAATAAAGCTTTGACTATAATTGAAGATATCAAAACTAGTGAAGACTTAACACCTGAAGATGTAGAAACAATAAATCAAATTGAAACTACACTTAAAGAAAGGGGAGCTCCCAAGCTATGGAATTTTTATGCAGATATATCTCTTGGTGGTGTTTCTAATCAAAATGTTAATAGTGTTTCAAAAACAAGATTACAAAGTAGTGCTGATGAAGTCATTGGGTTTAATAGTGCGAAGTATGACAAAACGTATAGTGAGGGCTTAGGATTAACAGCAACTCGATCTTTAGGAGAAAATTCATCATTAATGATAAATGCGAGTTTCACAGACTCAGAGCAAAGAGAGGAAACAGCAGATGATTTTGAAAGTTACGGTTTAACTATTGCTTTGGATACATACTTAGGCAACCAAAGTTTAAGCCCCTATGTAATGATAAGCAAAACAGATTACCAAGATGATGCAGATAGCTTTTCTTTAATGCAAGGAATAGGAGGATCTTTTTCTGTAGGAGATCAAAATTCATTTAGCTATGGTTATTCTTTTTCAGATTCTAAAAATAATAAAAATAGCACTGATACAACTGCAAATGAAACGAATGCTAAAGGGCATGGTCTTTCACTGGGACACGATTATGTATTTAACGAAATCATTTCATCCTCAACAGGTTTGGGGTACAGCACTTCAGAAGCAAAAGTGGGAACAAACGACTTTGAAACTTATGATTTGAATTTTAGATTAAATTTCGCTCTCCCTTTGGGTTATATTTCGGTAGGCAATGGGTTGAGTTTTAATGATTATAAAAATGTAGATACAAGCATAAATTCAAACAGAATAAGATCAGATGTAACAAACACTTTTGACTTGATGTTCACTAAAGCTATTGGAGATTTTTTCCCTACCATCGATCCAGATAAAAGTTTATTTATCAGCTTTTCATACGAAAAAATTTTCTCTGAAGCTAATATAATTAATTATGATTATATTTCAGACTCGTTTGCAGTCAGTTTATCGAAGTCATTTCACTTGAATAAGTAATCAAAACAAAACCTATTTTTATAAATTAAATACACAGCTATATTTTGGATAAAATGCACAGAAACTGCACCTAATTTGGGTCAAGGCAACCTTATAAAGGTGTAAAAAAAAGTCTATCTTCTTGCCAAATGAAGAAGATTTTATCACCAATCATACTATTATTTTTTGTATTCAATATCGGCCAGGCGGATGCAAAAATTGATATTAGTAAGCAATTAGTTGGAATTGTAGGTGCAGTATCTGGAACAGCTAAAGCTGGCACAAGAGAACTTAAAGCTGGCGATAAAGTTTATTTAAACGAAACGATTTATGCAGGAATAGATTCGGGCACACAAATATTACTACTAGATCAATCAACATTTACCATTGGATCAGATTCAGAAGTAGTTATGGATACCTTTATATACGATCCAGCAACAAATGATGGAAAAATTGTAGCGAATGTTAAAAAAGGAAGTTTAAAAATAATTTCAGGTTTAATAAGTAAAAAGAATCCAGACAGCCTAACCGTTAACGTTCCTGAAGGAACTTTAGGTTCAAGAGGAACAGAGTTTCAAACCATAGTATCAAATCAAAAAACAGATACTTTATTAATAGGACCAGGAAAAAATAATACATTGGGTTTAAGGCCCGGGGCAGTTCTGGTTGGAAATAATTTGGGTCAAACACTACTGAATAACCCTTACAGTGTAGCAAGTATGGTTCAAGGTAGCGCACCAGGAAAAGCAAAACAAATAACTAAAAACCAACTGAAAAAATTTAAAAAAAGAATGAAAGTAGTTAGAGTGGCAAAGCTTGATGGAACTACAAAAGAAGAAAGAAAAGCTACTAGAAAAAAAATTAGACAAGAACTTAAAGCTCAGGGTTTTGATAAAGAAGAGATAAAAATATTAATTAAAGAAAATATTAAAAAAGACGAAGAAAAGAGAATTGTTTTACTAAAAACAAATGAAGAAGAGGTGTCAGACATAACACAATCTGAAAACATTGTTGAAGAAAAAGTTATTGAAACAGAAGAAAAAATAGTGGTTGCGAAAAAAGATGAAAAGAAAAATACAAAAGAAGTAAAGAAGAAAGATAAAAAGAAAAAAGATAAAAAGAAAAATAAAAAACAAGTAAAGAAAAAAGATAAAAAGAAAAAAGCAGTGAAGAAAAAAGGCAAGACTAAAAAGAAAAAAGTTAAAAAGAAAAAAATTAAAAAGAAAAAAGTAATAAAGAAAAAAGCAAAAAAAATAACAAGAAAAAAAATAGCTAAGAAAAAAAGAAAAGCCAGAAACAAAAGAAAACGTAAGAAATAATTTTTGGACCAGACACAAGCTATATGTTTTCAATAAAAAAATTTATAATCATTTTTTTTCTCTTAATTCCCATCTCTAATTCCTTTGGAGCTATGGTAACTGAAGTAGACAGCGACCAAGCATACAGTTTTCTTGATGGATCCGGTGCTACTCTAGGATTAAATGGTATTGCTTTTAATCCTGATGGAACCAAAATGTTTGTATCTGCTGGGAATGGTTCAAGCTCTCCACATGATGCGGGCGATGGTGATGATTTTATAAACGAATATAATCTACCAACACCATTTGATATTTCCACAGCCGTTTATGCAGGAGATTCTGCGAGATGTGATTTAACGGGCACTATAAGAGGTAATATTGGTGATATGGTATTTAGTAGTGATGGACTTAAAATCTTTACTGTCACTAGAGGTACCAATGGTTCTAACAGAGACCTTGTATATAGATATGATTTAACTGCACCTTATGATGTTTCAACTTGTGTATATGTTGCGAATGTGAATCCTGACACTACAGCTATTCAGGATGGCTGGAGATATGGATCTTTAAGTATAAATAATAATCACGTGCAAGGTATTGAGATTAATCCCGATGGTACAAAAATATTTTTAAGCTTTAATGATGTCAACAATCCTGATTCTCTCGATGGTATTAGAGAATATACTCTTTCAACCCCATATGATTTATCAACAATATCACAGGTTGATAATGCTGGAATTCTTTTAACGCAAAGTAATCCTGATGCAATTTTTTTTAGTGCAAATGGAAAAAGAATTTTTGTTACCGATCATGATCTATTTACAGTTGCTCAATATTCACTTTCAAAAGCATATGACACATCTTCCTATGTCAAAGATGGAGAGGTAAACATAAAAAATTTAATAAAAAGTGTAACTGCCGATCAAACAAGAGCACTTGCATTTAGTGCAGCTGGATTAAAAATGTTTGTCTCTGATGATCGTGGGAGTGATGATGATACAATACATGAATTTGATTTAGTGTGTCCTTTTAATATCATTGCTGGAAAATGTCC
>OJFP01000960.1_pt1 | contig 16595 bp, 17 predicted proteins | sample 1594141 | NCBI WGS metagenome assembly OJFP01 (sample SAMN05416843, study PRJEB24817) | seawater metagenome | isolation source: Sea water | place: Canada:Atlantic | collected 2013-07
CTACACTATCCTCTTCGTCGGCAGCGTCAGATGTGTATAAGAGACAGGTGTATTTATGGTGGTTTTTATGTGGGTGAAGACAGTGAAATTCCAAACCTCGACGGAGTAAGGAAAGACATCATTGCTGCGCTAAAGGAAATGAAAATACCAAACTTAAGGTGGCCAGGCGGCTGCTTTGCAGATACCTATCATTGGAAAGACGGGGTAGGTGATAAATCAGCAAGACCCACCATAGTAAACCAATGGTGGGGAGGGGTTACTGAGGACAATAGTTTTGGAACTCATGATTTTCTAAACTTATGTGAAGCATTAGAGACCGAGCCCTATATTTCAGGAAATATAGGTAGCGGAACCGTCCGAGAGTTTGCAGAATGGATTCAATATGTAAACCATAATGGCGTGAGTCCAATGGCTGATTTAAGAAGAAAAAATGGGCGCGAAAAATCCTGGAATGTCCGTTTTTGGGGCTTGGGAAATGAAGCCTGGGGGTGCGGTGGAAACATGACAGCAGAATTCTATTCCAATCTCTATCGTCAGTATGCCACTTACATGACCGACTGGAGTAATACCAGTGATCTATATCGTGTAGCCTCAGGAGCCAGTGATGGAAACTACAATTGGACTGAAGTTTTAATGAAAAATATTCCAGGAAAATTAATTGAAGCCGTTGCCCTCCACTCCTACTCGGGTAATAAGAGCTCTGCCACTGAATTTAGCGATAAGGAGTATTTTCAGACCATGCAGCGTGCCTTTAAAATGGATGAATACATTACCAAACACACCGCAATAATGGATAGGTATGATCCCAATAAAAACATTGATCTTATTGTAGACGAATGGGGAGGGTGGTATGATGTTGAACCTGGTACAAATCCAGGTTTTCTCTACCAACAAAATACCATGAGAGATGCTATGATAGCAGGAATGACTCTCAACATATTTAACAATCATGCCGAAAGAGTAAAAATGGCCAACCTCGCGCAAACCGTCAATGTATTGCAAGCGGTTATCCTAACAGAAGGAGAAAAATTAATTCTTACACCAACGTATCACGTTCTTAAAATGTATGCCGTGCATCAAGACGCGCAACTTATACCCCTCAAATACGAGGCGCCTTTATTTACTAAAAATGGAGAATCCCTGCCTGCCATCAGCATCTCTGTATCTAAAGGAAAAAACAACAAAACAAATATTTCATTGGTAAACATAGATGATACGCAAAGCCATACAATCGCTATTGAATTGAGTAAACTGAATGTGAAAAATTTTAAAGCAACCATTTTAACATCAAAGTCTTTACAAGATCACAATGATTTTGACAACCCAGAAGTAATAACACCAAAGCCCTTCAAAAAAATAAAGGTAAAAAATGGATCAGCCATAATAGAATTGCCCCCATTTTCAGTTGTGGTAGTGGAGGCCGATTAAGAAAAAAAGTAGCGCAATATCAAAAACCCCAGCTCACATTTTAGTTATAAAAAAACCTGACGGCACTCTCCTCTAGCAACAGCTTATTACTTTGATGCAAGATATACAAATTTAAATATAATAAATATTTTAAACTTGGGTTGAGCAGGGATTAGGCTATACACCCATTTCACCAGCGTATCCCCAAAAGGAAAATAGATTTATTTTGAAAGGCTGGAGTGCTAAATTGAGAGTTTTAGGTTGGATTTTTTCGGTTTTCACCTCAAATGCCCAATAGTTATTCCAAGATTTGTTGCTAATATGTTGCCAGAAGGTTAAATAAGAAACCGCAACACCTTGTTTATATTATCTACTTTTATTTGGGGGTTTTATATAGTTAACTCCCTCGAGCCATGCACTACCCACATGCTCCTTCTGTAAAATTTAGAACGCCCTTAATTTGGGCCTTACAATCGTTTTCGTAGGTTTCATTATTACAACCACAAACTGGGGCGTATACTTCATAGCAAACCCCCGAGTTGTTGATCTGAGATACATCTATGCAATCATCTTTCTCGCCATCATTATTTTTGGAGCAAGCCACAGCAAAAATTAACATCGATAATAACAAGATGGAATTTTTCATATATATTTAAATTGAACTTCAAGATAATAAAAAACCCTCTGGATGGATTAGGATGATACTTAATAAATCTTTCATGAAGGAATTATAAAAAAAACAAATCAATAATGAAAAAAAATATTTTTGTGTTAACCTTATTTATACTCATCCTCAACTCCTGTGATCAAACCAATGTATCCGAGCTTACCCTGAATGTATCCGAGCTTAGCTTGGAATATATGGACAATCCCATCGGGATAGATTCAAAACAACCCCTGTTAAGCTGGCAAATACAAAGTAATGGTAGAAGTGTGCTACAGTCTGCGTATGAAATTCGCGTGAGTAAAAATGCGGAAACATTATCTAAAAACCGTCAGCTTGTCTGGCAAACAGGAAAGGTGTCCTCAAGCTCATCTTTGCATCATGTATATGAAGGAGAATCCCTAGAGTCGGGCCAAAAATACTACTGGCAGGTGAGGGTGTGGGATACCAATGCTAACGCATCCGAGTGGAGCGATGTTGCGTACTGGCAAATGGGTCTGGTCGACCAGGAGGATTGGAAAGCAAAATGGATCGGTCTGGATGTTGACTACATTGAACCAGCCGATGACCATAGAAAGCTGCCTGCACGTATGGTTCGCAGAGAGTTCAATATTGAGAAAAAAATAAAGTCGGCCACCGTTTACCTGAGCGGACTTGGCTTTTCCGAACTGTACATCAATGGGAGTAAAGTGGGGGATCGTATCATGGATCCAACGCATTCAAACTATGATAAGCGGGTGCTTTATGTTACTCATGATGTAACGAATTATCTGGCCTCGGGCAGGAATGCTATAGGATTAATATTGGGTAACGGACGGTTCTTCTCTCCTCGTAACCGCCTTCCCGTTTATACACCAAACTTTGGATTCCCCAAAATGTTGATGCAATTGCAGGTAGAGTACTCCGACGGAACTTCTGAGCTTCTTGTAAGTGATGAGAAGTGGAAAATTACCGACCAGGGACCTATCCGTGCCAACAGCGAATTCGATGGAGAAGAATATGATGCAACCATGGAAAAGGAGGGATGGGACAAGGTAGGATTTGATGACACTCTGTGGCAACCTGTCCAGCTGGTATCAGCTCCGGAGGGCAAACTCATAGCCCAGATGCATGAGCCAATGAGGGCCATCGAAAAACTAAATCCTGTTGTTATATACAAATCAAAATCCGGGGGGTACACAGTTGACTTTGGGCAAAACCTTTATGGGATGTGCCAGATCAAGGTAAAAGGCTCCAGGGGAACAAAGGTTGTTATCCGTACAACCTTTGACATTGACTCCAAAGGCAACATAGATATGGCTCCTAATCGTAGTGCCCTGTCCACAGACAGTTATATTCTCAAGGGGAAAGGGACTGAAATATGGGCGCCAAGGTTCAGGGGACAAGGGATGAGATATGCAGAAATTACAGGATGGCCTGGCGTATTAAAAAAAGAAGACATTGAGATGTTGGTGGTTCATTCCGATTTGGAAAAGACGGGTGAATTTAGATGCTCCAATGAGCTTGTCAATAAAATCTACGACAACATGCATCGTACAGTACGTATGCAAGAAAGAGGAGTGCCCATGGATCCTGACCGGGATGAGCGTCAAGCTTGGTTAAGTGTTTCAGAGAAAACATCTGAAACCGAAGGCTACATGTATAATGTGGCGGCATTTTACGATAACTTTTTGGACGAAACACGATTCAGCCAACGTGAGGACGGGGGGTTATCAGAATCAGGTTCTATCTGGCTCTGGGATACAAAAGATCCCATTTGGCCTGCAGTGATTACAACCACTCCATGGTCATCCTATTATATGTATGGAGATAAACAAATCCTTTCCGAAAACTACCCTACAATGAAACGTTGGGTCCTCTATCTCGAGGAATTTCTTGACCCTGATTTTATTTACCGTCAAGGGACCTATGGAGATTGGGTAGATGCATATACCGTGGATGGAAGATATTCTGATCATGGGGCAACCTCCCTCGAATTGATGTGGACCGCGTATATGTATTACAATTTAAAGACCGTTGAAGAAACCGCTGACTTTCTTGGAAAAACGGATGATGCCACATATTTCCAGGAATTGGCAGAGAAGGTAGAAGAAGCATTCATCAAAACATTTTTCGATGCTGAAAGCGGCACTTTTCAAAGTGAAACGCAGACCTCTTATGTACTCCCCCTGGCTTTTGGGCTTGTCCCCCAGGAATATCGCCAATCCGTGATCGACAACCTTGTAAATGATATCATGGTAAAACACGATGGGCATTTAACCGTTGGGTGCCCCGGGCTCAAATGGTTGATGCAAACACTTACCTCTACTGGACATTCAGACGTTGCATACACCATTCTTACCCAAACCACACGGCCAAGCTGGGGTTACATGGTGGCTAAAGGCGGAACCTCAATCTGGGAGCGATGGGATCGCGATACCCGTGATCCCGGCATGAACGGACAAAGCCAGACCATTCTTGCCGGTTACCTGGGAGCGTGGATGTACCAGACTCTAGGTGGTATTGCTTATGATACCGGACAACCTGGATTCAAAAACATCATTATGCATCCGGAACCTGTAGGAGATTTGCATTGGGTAAACGCTGCTTTTGAATCGGTCTACGGTTTGATTGTAAGTAACTGGAAACGCGAAAATGGATTGTTTAAATGGAAGGTATCGGTACCTCCTAATTGTACGGCTGAAGTATATATCCCTACCAATGATGCCGGTTCCATAAAAGAATCGGGTCGAAAAATTCAAAGTAATAAACATGTGAAATTCATTCGTATGGAAGAAAATGCTGCCATCTATGAAATTGGATCGGGTGATTTTGACTTTTCTTCTGCATACCTCAAAAGCAAATAATTTAAGACAAAATATAATAGCAATATCAGTGGATTAGGGGATTAGATTATATACCCATTTCACCAGCGCATCTTTAAAAGGAAAGTGGATTTATTTTGAAGTGGTGGGGATTCGCTGGTGAAATGGGTATATAGCCTAATCTCCTAATCCATCTATGGGTTTTTTATACTAATTATATTTCCCTATATTTAAACACCTAATAGCTAACACCATGAAGAATGCTCTTTTAACTAACCCCGCATTCAGATATGTCTTTGAGATATTTGTCATTATATTTTCTGTAACAATATCATTTTATATTCAGGATATATTAAATGAAAAAGATAAAGAGAAGCTAAAAGATAATTCTCTTAGGGGAGTTCTAATTGACCTAAATAAAGATGAAGAATTTTATAATGATGCATTAGAGTCTATTTACTTTAAGCTTAATTCTGCAGACAAGTTAATTGATGAAAAAATTGATTCCGACATTTTAAATACCTTTCTGTCCTATTGGGGTTTTGTTGGACATGATGCCTCTATAAAATCATTAATTTCAACTGGGGCTATAGAATATATATCAGATGTTTCTTTAATCGATGAACTAACTAAATATTATGAAAACCAATAGTTATAAATTATATTTATTAGTATTCATTTTCTTTTCATCGATCGGATTATCACAAACAATTCAAATAGAATACCTAATTGTTGCTGGTGTATGTAGTCAAATAAAAATGAACTTTTTCGCTCAAAATTTAAGAGAGGTTTCTGCTAATTTAGTTAAAAATTTTGATACTGTTTTTTTCTAGCTTTCAAAGTGCTATTTTTTGTCATTTTTCGTTTTCTTAATTTTCTTTCGGCTGTTCCAAAATATACTTCTGCTGGAGTTACATTTTTTAAAGATTCATGATATCGTTCATAATTGTAATACTGAACAAATTCTTTCATTTTTTCTTCTAATTGTCCAGGGCTAAAGTAATTATCAAGTTTTACAATGTTTTTCATTGATCTATGATAACGTTCAATTTTGCCCTGAGTTTGAGGATGTAATGGTCTTCCTCTGATATGTTTCATGTTTTTCTCTCCGATATAGTCTGCTAACTCGTGTGAGATGTAACAAGACCCATTGTCTGACAACAACCTAGGCATTGATTTTTCATTAACTCCAGAAAATGCAATAGCTGCATCGATTGTATTGGTGACATCTTCTGCTCTCATTGTTGAACAAAGCTTCCATGTAACAATGTAACGACTGTAATCATCCAAAATAGTTGATAAATAATACCAACCCCAACCAAATATTTTGAAATAAGTAAAATCAGTTTGCCACATTTGATTCACGGCAGTTGTTTTATCGTGAAAACTATCCGAAGCACTCATTATTCTAAATGAAGGCGATGATATGAATCCATTTTCCTTTAAAATCCGATAGACACTTGACTCGCTGATATAATAGTTGTAATTATCCGTAATATGCCAAGCAACCTACCTAGAAGATAACTCAGGCTTTTCTAACGCAATTTCAACTACTTTGTCTCTATCGACGATATTTATCTTATTCCAAGTCCCAACTCTCTCTGATTTCTTACGAGCTAGACCTTCAAAGCCTTTTTGGGTATATAAATTATACCAATTATAAAAGGTTGTCTTATTGATTTTAAGCTCTTTGAGTGTTCGGTTTATTCCAAGATCAGACTGCTCAACAAGTTGTATCATTTCGTACTTTTCTGATTGACTATAGTGCATATACTTCTCTCTTTTTACTCGTCTCCACGTAAGTTTTTTTTCAGAAACCGAACTTCTAAAGAAAGCTCTGCAACCAACTCTTTTAAAGTACCATTCTCACCTTTGAGTTTGTGAACCTCCGATGTGTTAGCTTCTCGCATCGTATCTCCATTTAGCCTGCGCTTTCCTGCTTCCATGAAATCTTTGGACCATTTGTAGTAATTAGCTTGATGGATGCTTTCTTTTCGACACAATTCTGCAATGGTAGTTTCACCACGCATTCCTTCAATAATAATCCTGATTTTGTCTTCTGAATTGTAAGCTTTTCTTGTCTTACGTTTTAAGTCGCTAATTAAAGCACTGGCACTTTTCTTGTTTTTCATCATTTAAGATTTAAAGGTTTGTAAAAATAATAAAACCTCTCTCTTATATTAAAGTGATAACTAGTTCACTTTTTGCTGACGTTATACAAACATACCAATCATGAATAATAAAACATATTTTTTCATCGCTTTAAATTTTAAGGATTAAACATTATTAAGAATATAGTTAGGAGACCGATTTCTCGGTCCCCTACTATATACTTTACTTATCAATCAAAAATTTAAGTAAATCGATTATGAAATCTTAATGCTTCTAGCTGGCTTTTGTTTTGCCTCTTCTTTTTTCGGTAAGAGAATACTCAAAATGCCTTCGTTATAACTTGCATTAATTTTATCAGCATTTACACTTTCAGGAAGAGTAAAGGTTCTTTTGAAAGAAGAGTAACCAAACTCTCTACGAGTATAATTTTCTTCTTTGTGTTCATTGTCTTCCTTTGTCTCTGTCGAGATTGATAATACTTGATTGTCAATGTCAATTTGGAAATCTGATTTCTTAAGACCTGGAACTGCCATTTCTACTGCAAAATCATTAGCGGTTTCTTTGATGTTAACTTTTGGCAAAGTAATTCCAGTATTAAAGTTTGAGGTAAATACTGAAGGTATTAGGTCACGATTAAATATATCATCTAACCAATTTGATAAAGTTGGGAAGTTTTGATTTGAATTACTGTTCACTAAACTTCCTTTTTTAGGAACACTTGCTAAATTGCTCATAATTACAAAATTTTAAATTAAACATTATTTCAAATTTGAAATCTCCATTGATTTCGACTTCAAAAAAAACAAAAAAAATGCCAAAATGGATTTACTGAATTTTATCCAGCAGATGTTATTAAAATTGCCTCCCTAACAGTCATTTTTTCAGTATAATTGTCATTTTGTCACTTAAACAAACACCACTAAATTTTTAATTTGGCTCAGAGCAAACCTCAAAGTGCAACAATTTTACTACCGAACTTGCCTTATACTAACCGAATCACAAAAACCCAGAACGTCAATGCGTATAGCGCAGCCTTGAGGGCAATCATGAAAAAAGAATGATGAAAAAAACACTATTTTTTCCTATGGCCATATTAATAGTTGGATGCATAAAAATCAAATAGTGCTCCTTGCGACAGGGTATAAAAATAATTGTATGTTAATCAACGCTTAACCCCCCTTTCCCTATAGTGCATTAAAGGATTTTGTTTTTTGCATTTAAAACAATCACATAGGGAATGCCTCAAAAGAATTCATTTCTTCATTTTTAATATTCATCTCCTCATTTAGATTTATCATAAATTCTGAGCTCATCAGTTTTTGCATTCCCTCCATGTCAACATCATAGAGCATTACAATACAGCTTTGATCGTTAACTTGCCCAACTACTGTTTTGGCATCGTCACAAATTTCAGCCCTTTCCTTATGTGAATCAAAGGCATTCTTCCATTCAACGAAATTATTCATTGAAATTTTTAAAATTAAATTCATTATTTTAGATTTTATAGTAGTTAAACCTCAAATAAAACAAAAACAATTCTTATTTTAAACAAAATCCTTATTTTAATTAAGATTAATGAAAGATTTTTAGGTTCTTCGTACTCGATGAATGGAATCTTTATGGATTAGGTTTAATGACCGTTAATATTCGAAAATCAATCAGACACAATATTTCAATATTAGTAGTTTTATTAATTCCCGAGAAGAAATTATTATTCCCAAAAAATAGAGCAAGTCGACATCGCTACGATCTAAAGAAAAAGTTAAAAGGTGTTTAAATATTGAATTAAAGGATTAATGGCAAAAAAAGAATGTGAAAAATGTGCTAAAGCCTATCGGCTGATGTATCGCGTGCAATACAAACCAATCAAAGAATGGGTTTTTCTTTGCAACGACTGCGTTATTGAAGTGAGAAAGGACAACGAAGATTATCGTTACGGAGGCACTTGGAAAGGGTAATGGACTGTCAATAGGGCTTAGGGTTTAAATGTCTAAAGACAAGTACCTCAAACTGGCTTGTTTTTTCCTTCTAGCGGGGCATTCAACGAGAACTGATGTGGCTCAGCCGTAATACTTGTAACGCACCATCGAGTGAGGTCTTGATTAAAAGTAGTTGAACCTCTAAACGTCCGTCTCATTTTAATCACTTTGGAGGTATCCCAATTTCCAATGTCTTGATTGAAAGCTGTTGTATTTTCAAACATATTACTGATATCAGTCATTTTAGAAATATCCCAGCGACTTATGTCTTGATTGAAGGTGTCTGCGTTTTCAAAAACACCCCTACCATTTGTAACCATAGAAGTATCCCAGCTGCCGATGTTTTGATTGAAAGCAGCAGCCCCACTAAACATGCCGGCCATAATTTTTACTTGTGAAGTATCCCAACTGCCTATGTCTTGGTTAAAAGAAGTTGCCCCTTTAAACATATCGTGTGTATAGATTACATTTGACATATCCCAATCTCCAATGTCTTGATTGAAAGCTGCTGCACCATCAAACACTCCTGCGGTATTTATCACTTTAGAAATATCCCAATCCCCAATGTATTGATTAAAACTGTTTGAGTTTTTAAACATAGCATACATAAAGGTTACATTAGAAGTGTCCCAAAAACCAATCTCCGAATTAAAAGAAACATTGTCTTTAAATAGCTCAGTCATATCCGTCACTAAAGTTGTACATAAATTTACATTACCAGAATTAATTTCCATCGTTACAGTTGAATTATCAACCACCACATAAGTGATTCCTTCGATTACTTCAATATCTCCTACTTTTGCTTGAGGGCATATACAGGTGTTATTTTCAAAGTAAATTTTAATTTCTGGTGAATCATGAGTAAAACAACCATTCAATATTAACAAAACAAAAAGGGCTAATAATCTCTTCATACTTTTCATCTATAAATTACGCTAATTCCCGTTAACAATCCTCCGTGTTTAATGGTATATCCAAGCTCGTGCACAAGTCCAAATTTGCCATAAACTTTTATAGGATAGGTAATGGATAAGGAATAATCTATTTCACTAAATTCCTCTAAGTTTTTTAAAGTATTTATAACATTCGAGGGGTTTAAAAAGTCAAAATTTTCAGCGACTTGAGTGGCCGTAAACTTTTTATTGGTCAATGATTCCTTTGGACCGTTTCTAAAGCCAATTCCTAATTTTACATTAAGATTACCAAAAATATTATACCCTAAAGTAAACCAATAAGATCTTGTGAGGGAGGAAAAGCTCCCATTAAACCCTCTGGGTTTCCATGCGGCACCATTGTCATCAAACTTTTGTAGATAAAGAAACTCATCTGTCAACTGAAAGCCAATAATATATTTTTTATAATAAACATCTATTATAAAATGATAAGCTCCGTCGTTGAATAACCCATCAACTCTGGGGCCATAATAGGCGCTAGGGTATTTGGTCTGCCCCTGAAACAGCACCCCCAATGAAACTCCTTTAATACCATTGTCCGACCCTTCTCTTTCATTCCATTTTGGCTCTGAAACACCAGTAAAATAGTTGTTTTTTTGGCCTTGAGAAAATAAAAGATAAGGTGTTAACAGTGTTAAAATTATAGATCTACAAGTCATTTTTTATGGTAAATAACTTTTTATAAACTGTAAAAAGTCATAAAAACACTCAGGTCTATTTAACAAGTCAAGTAATTTCTGGGGGGAGGGTAAAATAGATTTAAATATCAGGCAGTTTAGTAAGTCGCAGAAGAGAATCGTAAGGTGCTTAAGAAATTAACATTAAGCTTAAAAGTTGTCTTTTTCAAACGCTTCTAAGCTCCAAACCATTTCAGGATTCTCGATAGAATCTGGTGCTGATCCCATTGCTTTGGCGTGGATGTCTTCGTCGATATTATTAAACCTGACGACCCAATGATCAACGCCCTCAATTTTAGAAATACCCTCCAGCAGTTCCACATCAATGTTGTGTTTCTTTTTTAAATGATGTGCAAAAAAATAACAGCTTTTCCAACTTTGATCTGGTTTTGGTTTGAAATCCAAAAGAAACTCATCTATTAATTCTTGTCGCTCCATTGCTGTAAAATATAAATTGTTATTCTTGACAAAGAAAAGAAAAAGTTTTGAAAACACAGATGAGATAAGCCTGTGTTTGGACCTAAGGAAAAGTTTTTCCTTGCGTTTTTGTTTTTCTTTTCGACTGTAAGTAGGTGTTCACAAAACGGATACTTCTTTTAATTTTAAAGAATTCTTAAAAACAGATCGTTTATTTTTTCTTTCTTCTGTTTGCGTGTTTATCCCCCTTGGTTTTGGGCTTACTGTATTTTTTGGCAATCTTAAATTTATAAGATCCACCTAAGTTGGTTTTTTTGTTTTTGTCTTTTTTTTCTTCCATTTTACAAGAGATAAAAACGCCTCCTTAACATACTTAGAGGTGTCTGATTTTATTTTTTAGCTTTACAAAGTTTGCACTTAATTTCTATTCCGTCTATCTGTACTTTATTCTTAGCATAGTCCTTAACACTTTTAAACGACTTGCAACCAGGACATTTTACCTCAGTTAGCACACCCTCACTATCAAATTTCCTTCTGCTTAAATACAAAGGAGTTTGCTTGCTATAGGCTTTAATTTTGTTTTTGTCTTCTTCGTTCATGGTATGGTATTTTATAGGACATAAACTTACGAAAGAACTGCCTCAATAGGATTACTTTATTGTTCAATAAAAAAACCTTCAGCAAATAACTATAAATCAGCTTTTAAGAAATCAAATTAAAAGACTTAGAGCGAAAGATTCGAAGTCAAATGTTTTCCCTTAATTTTACAACTTAAATCAAGCTATGAGTAAAAATAAAGTTTCCTTTCGTTGGGCGTTTAAAGAGTTTATTTGGCCCAGAAGAAAAATCGTTTCTTTTGGACTTTTCCTAATACTTGTGCGAAGTTTATCGGGCTTGGTGCTTCCCTATGCCAGCAAAACCTTAATTGACGAAGTCATCCCTTCTAAAGACACCGAGGCCTTGACCTTGTTGTTGATCGTGGTTTGTACAGCCTTATTATTTCAATCCATCAGTTCCTTTTCATTGACTCGAATCTTAAGTGTCGAAGCACAACATTTGATTTCTGTTCTCCGTGCGAGGGTGCAACAAAAATTACTCAAACTTCCCGTGAGTTTTTTTGATAACAATAAATCTGGGGCCTTGGTCTCCAGAGTAATGACCGATGTGGAAGGGGTCCGGAATTTGGTTGGTACCGGCTTGGTACAATTGATCGGAGGAAGTATTACTGCCATCATTTCACTCGTAATTTTGATTCGAATCAATGCGCAAATGACCTTGTTTGTTCTGGTTCCTGTTCTCATATTTGCCCTAATTGCGCTCAAAGCATTTGGATACATTCGTCCGATTTTCAGAGCCCGTGGGAAAATTAATGCAGAAGTAACTGGAAGGCTAACCGAAACCCTAAATGGGATTCGGGTCATCAAAGGATTTAATGCAGAAACACAAGAACAACACGTTTTTGAAAAAGGTGTAGATGAACTTTTTCAAAATGTAAAAAAGAGTTTAACCGCCACTGCATTCATGACCAGTTCTTCAACCTTTTTACTGGGATTGGCATCCGCTGGAATCATGGGAATGGGAGGTTATTTCATTATGAAAAACACCATGACCTATGGGGAATTTGTGTCCTTTACACTCTTCCTCGGCTTTATGATTGCTCCCATCGTTCAGATGAGTAATATTGGAAGTCAGCTCACCGAAGCTTTTGCTGGACTGGATCGAACACAAGAATTAATGGCCATCCCCGAAGAAAACGATCTCGAAACCCGAACTTTAGCCTTAGCGAAAATCGAAGGGAATGTTTCTTTTAAAAATATTTCGTTTAGTTATGACGACAAAACCGAAGTGCTCCACGACATTTCATTTGAAGCACCCAAGGGAAGTGTTACTGCCTTGGTTGGATCTTCTGGTTCTGGTAAATCTACCATTGCTGGTTTGGCCACTGCTTTTTTAAACCCAACTTCCGGGCAGGTTTTAATTGATGGCGTTGATTTGTCAAAAGTAGATCTAAGAAGCTTTAGAAGCCAATTGGGCGTAGTGTTACAAGACGATTTTTTATATGAAGGAACCATTCGAGAAAACATTCTTTTTCCACGGCCAGATGCCACTGAAAAAGAACTCTTAACGGCTGTTGAAGGTGCCTATGTCAACGAGTTTACCGACCGATTTGACGATGGCTTAGACACCCTCATTGGAGAACGTGGGGTAAAATTATCGGGAGGACAACGCCAGCGTATTTCTATCGCTCGTGCATTATTGGCGAGACCCAAAATTGTAATTTTAGACGAGGCGACTTCCAATTTAGACACCCAGAGTGAAGCATTTATTCAAAAGAGTTTGTCTGTTTTGATGCAAGATAGAACCACTTTTGTGATTGCCCACCGACTCAGCACCATTCAGAAAGCCGATCAAATCTTGGTTGTTGAAGAAGGCGATATCGTAGAACGTGGCAAGCATGAAGAGCTGATTGCTGCAGAAGGAAGATACTACGAGCTGTATACCTATCAAACACGAATGTAAGTCGATCTAAAGTGCGATCATTGTAAATAAAGTTGTCACTGACCCACCTTAATGTGGTTGAGCCATTGTTTTAAGCGGTCGGGCCATTGTTGTAAATGTCCGCGACCTATTCCGAGACCAAAACCGTGACCTCCTTCAGGATAGATATGCATTTCCACAGGGACTCCATTTCTCTCAAGGGCTTGATAAAATAAAAGGCTGTTCGCTACGGGGACTGCTTTGTCATCTGTTGCATGCAACAAGAAAGTTTTTGGCGTTTGAGAGCTTACTTGTAAATCATTCGAATAATGATCGATCAATTTTTGAGATGCATTTTTCCCGATTAAGTTGTTTTTAGACCCACCGTGATAATGCTTTTTATCAAAAGTGATAACAGGATAAATTAAAACCATAAAATCAGGACGAGCACTCAAAGAATCAATTGGATCTTTTGAATCTCCTAGCACATTTTCATCGTAATGTGTACCAAGAGTTGAGGCCAAATGACCCCCTGCAGAAAAGCCCATAACCCCAACTTGACCAGGGTCAATATTCCATTTTTTAGCATGATGTCGAACCAAGCGAATCGCCTTTTGGGCATCCTGCAAAGGCGCAATTTCTGGTTGGATGAGTGTGCTTGACTTTGGCAGACGGTATTTTAAGACAACGGCTGCTATTCCTTGTGCGTTATACCATTTTGCAATATCGATACCCTCCCAATCATAAGCAAGAATCGAATAGCCACCCCCAGGACAAATAACCACCGCCTGACCTGTGGCGGTTTTTTTGGAAGGTAGGAATACTTCAAGTGTCGGGTTTTGAACATTTGAAATCCTTAGAATGTCTCGATACATTTTATTTTCGACTTCCTCAGATGGATTTTGATTGGGAACTCCATCAGGCCAGAGCGGCAAAATGGTCTGTCCAAAGCCAACACTAGGACTTAAAAAAATGGTGAACAATGCGATCAGAGATAGATTTTTCATTTTTAAATCTTAAAACAATAGAATTATTTTAGGAACAATTTATTGGCAGGGATTATCTGTTTAGGAATCCCAGGGCCTTTGTAAAAAGCATCTAACCAACCGCCTCCATTTTGATTGTGATAATCAACCATTATTTTATGAAGTCCAGGCTTTAGTTCCACATTTCCCACTCTTTCTAGGGGGCCATGTCCTCCGTCATTGTCAACGATCATCTCATCATTGATATACAACCTACTGCCGTCATCCGAGTTTAAATAAAAACGATATTCACCTTCTTTTTCAATTTGAATATGTGAGCTATATCGAATCCCAAATTGATATTTTACTTCATTGATACTGTCGACCCGAAACTCATAGGTTAATCCAGATTTTACCGGTTTCATTTCATGAAAACTAGGTAAAAAGTCCAATTCTTTTTTACTTTCATAATATTTAAATCGGATGCCATTATTGCTGGATTTTTTTACCATTCTGAAATAGGCTCTTGAAACATCACTTTCCTGATCTTCTCCACTGAATGCTTTTGCTGAAACAATAGCGGTTTCATTTAAATTAAACTTCCCTTGATACAATTTTGAATTCCGATTGGGTAAGGACCCATCCGTAGTATATCTTATTTCAGCATCACCATTTACATCGATTTGAACTTCAGCCGGCTGGTCGACATACAAACCGCCAGCCGAGGCATATAAATTTGGTTTTGGGTAAATTATAGGGGACGGAATAACAGCCTTTTGGTCTGACAAGTCATTTTCCGGAGTGCCCTTAAAAGCAGAGACAACAGGTCTTCCAATCCATGCTTGGGGAGGAGTCACCCCAAGTAATTTTGCGGCAGTAGCGGCATTGTCATAGGTGTAAACTTTATCCTTAATCAGGTAACCTTCTTTAATCCCTTTTCCATAAACTATAAATGGAATTTCAATTTCATCGAGGGTTTCTCCTCCATGACCATAACCAATACCACCATGATCGGCTGAAACGATAAAAGCAGTTTCATCAAAAATTCCCGCATCTTTTGTCGCTTGAATGATTTGTCCAATTTGTTGATCAATGTGAGCAACCGCATCGTAAAAAGCAGGGGTTTTATGTCCCATACTGTGACCAACATGATCGACATCATCAAAATGAATGAATAAGAAATTTGGTTTTTTTTCCTTTAGGTAGCTTACTGTTTTTTCAAGGGTTAACGCATCTGTTTTTTGATTGACATCATAGTTGAGCGCACTTCGTTCAATTAAACGCACAAAGCCTTTCCAAGTATAAATCGCCCCCATCTCCATGTCAGGTCTTTGTTGGCGTGCTACACCAAAAATTGTCGGATATATGTCTTCTAAGCCTGTTAGGACTGGAGGTAAAGTAAAATCGTCTTTCTCCCAACCGTTGGAGGTCACCCCATGCTGTTCAGGTCCCGAACCCGAAACCATCGAAGCCCAATTGGTACTACTTGAAGTCGGAAGCACCCCCCGTGCATTTAAGGTATAGGCGCCTTTGGCCATCATCTCATCCATCACCGGCGTTTTTGAGTTTAGAATACCATTAGGACTCATGGCATCCACTCCAATAATAACCAAGTGCTTGACTTTATAGTCAGTTGGTTTTTCGCAAGCGATTGAGGTCAATAGCAGAAGAAATAAAAAGTTTTGAGTAAAAGTTATTGTTTTGAACCATTTCATAATCAATGAATTAAAGATTCAAGTTAGTAAATCATAATTAGATTACAATTTTAAAGCTTAAAATTTATAAAAACACCTACTCCGGGAAATAATTTTTCACCGGAACAAAGATCCAATAAAAACTTGTAGGATGAAGGTCATCTTGATACCAAAAGATTTTCTGCGGACTAGGATTACGTTTATTGTTTTTCATCCAAGGTAATGCCACTTTATCTTCACTGCTCATTCAGTGCCCCAAGCCCACGTTTACTTGGTGCAGGTAAACTTCTTCAAGTGTTCTCATTGTCCGATGATAAAAGTGCTTTTGATTTTCATATTGCCCGTACTTAATGGCGGAAGTTGTGCCTCCACATTTTCATAAAACGCGCTGTTTTAACCTGTCTCTTATACACATCTGACGCTGCCGACGAAGAGGATAGTGTAG
>OJFP01000963.1_pt1 | contig 16568 bp, 20 predicted proteins | sample 1594141 | NCBI WGS metagenome assembly OJFP01 (sample SAMN05416843, study PRJEB24817) | seawater metagenome | isolation source: Sea water | place: Canada:Atlantic | collected 2013-07
ATATTCGATGCCGATTAACCCCTAAAGTGGGTCAGTTTTGCATGCTTATTAACAATCAAGAGTTCTTCGACTGATTCGTCTTTAAGTGATATTGTTTCGTGTAACGCAAAATCACCAGATTTAGAAGCAAAGCCTTAATTTTCCAGTACCCTAACTCATGACGATTAGGCCAAAACTAATTTGCAACTTCAACGGCAACTTTTGGCACAGGCTGTGTGAAAACGATAAATTTGACGGTTTAGTCTGTTCTCGATCGATATTCAATCGGCTGGCTCTGTTAGTTATCGCTAAATAGTGATCTTGGTTTTGTAGTGTTGATATGAGACGAAAGTGATGACTTTGGCCTTTTAGTAGGTATTGAGAGTTAAATAAACAACAAATTGCTTTTATCGACGAATGGCCGCTATCAGCTCAGATGTTCCCATAATGTTCATCATTCGTTTTAGATTGTAGGCAAGAACATGCAGATTCATTTCTATACTCACATTACATTTTCGCTTCATGAGAAAGTGAGTGGCCCCCATCCACATTTTAATGGTGCCAAATGGGTGTTCAACAGTCTGTTTACGAATCACAGGTAAGTCTGGATCGGCATCTAGCCTTTTTTGCATTGCATCAATTTCTTCTTCGTATATCCACCGTCTCATTTTCCTGGGCTCGCGTAATGAGGTAGTGCATTTTGATCTTATATTGCAGTCTCTACAGGCGATTTGATTGACATAGACTTTTTGTTCAAGACCCGCCTCAGTAACATTGCGTCGATGCGGTAGTTCATTTCCAGCTGGGCAAACATAGATATCCTGAAGCTCATCATATTGAAACTGTGCTTTGTCGAATATCCCTTTTTTTGCCGAACCTGAGGTGTTACTTTGTGGCACATTAACTGTCATTCCAAGGTCTTGCGTGGCCTTAATATCTCGACGACTGAAGTAGCCTTTATCGGCAATGATTGTTAGATCCTTCTTTCCTAGTGTTTTCTGAACTTGCTCTGCTACTAGGCTGAGTTGCCCTCTATCCGTTGTCATTACAATATCATGACTCACAATAAGATGGTGCTTTGTATCAACCGCACTTTGGACATTGTAACAAACTTGCCGGTCCATATGATGAGTTTTCATTAAACGTGCATCTGGGTCTGTTTGTGACACCTGTTTATCAGGATGCTCATTCACTTGTTTTTTAATTTCCTTTAGCTCAACTAAACGTTGCTTAAGCCATGCTAATTTAGATGCTGAAACTGTATTACTTGTACCGTTTTCAGCGTTATCTTTGGCATCCATTTGGCCCAAGTATTTTTGGATGCTCTTTTCGACTCGATCAATATGGAACTGTACTTTACTGGGTGTGTAATTTTTTGACTTGTTGTTTACCGCCTTAAATTTACTTCCATCAATAGCAAAGACGGAATCATCAAACATATTTAATTGGCGGCATAACTCAACAAACTGGCGACAGGTATTTTTAATCCCTTTGCCATTATTCTTTCTAAAATCAGCAATGGTTTTAAAGTCAGGTGTTAATCGTTCCAATAACCACATCAACTCAACATTTCGGTGACTTTCTTTTTCCAGCCTACGAGATGACTGGATTCGGTTGAGGTAACCGTAAATATAGAGCTTTAGCATAGTTGAGGGGTGATAGCCTGGACGACCAGTACCTTTAGGCACCATTTGTTGAAACCCTAAAGATTCCAAATCAAGCTCATTCACGAAAACGTCAATAACCTTAACTGGGTTCTCAACGGAGATAAAATCATCCAATACTTCTGGGAATAAAGTGGCTTGATGTCGGCCTTGGCCTGAAATGAAACGAGACATGGAGAATAACTCCGAGAAGATTAATCTAACTACTAGAATATATTCTAATGATTAGCGAATCTTGATCAAGAGTTTTCACACAGTCTGGGCACATTTACGACTGAGCCTTACTTGCTAATTGTGCGTTTTAGTTCGCCTCTATTTCAATAGTTGAGGCAGTGCTGACTTTTACATTTCTAGAAACTATATTAAAAATGTTTGGTCAGAAACATTAAGATTTGCAGCTTGAATATAATTTATTAAATTTCCTAGCACCCTTATCACTATAGGAAAGGCTGTACTTCTCAATCAAATACTTCCAGTGGCTCAAGTACTCACAATGGTAATCTTTATTCGGTGGCATCCATCTATCCGGACCCTTTGCGCTTTTTGACTGGTTTAACCCATCATCAACAGCTAGTAGATTTTCATAATCATTGGCGAATAAAGCCTTCTTACTCTTTGACCAAGAAGCCCCGCCATGACGGTGAGCCCAAGCCAAAGGAATAATGTGATCAATATCTAGATCGCTAGGCCTTGTGTATTTATTCCCGCTGTATGGGTCATACCATACGCCGTTGCTAACATAGCATCCGTCAGGAGACATCTTAGCAGGCTTAAGCGAACTTGACGCAAGAACCTCATGGCGAGTATTAATGCAATCTCGATCTTTATCTAACCAATGATCCCAATCATCCCTATTATATACTGAACTAAACTGGCGCTTTTCACGCCTAGCTTCTTGGGTAGCATTTTCAACTTGTAATTGAGCACGTTTACATTTTTCTGTGTGACAATGATATTTGCCTGTTTTAGACGGCGGATTTCAAGCGAGTTGTCGCCTCAGGATAATAAATTACGCCGCCTTATCTACTTCTTTTCCCGCAACCTTCTTTCCAGGGTTCAAGTGGACTTCTTTGATCTGGTTCCAATCTCTAGTCTCGCCACTCCAACGCAACGGATTTTCTGATTTGGCTTTTTGATAAACTTGATGCCGGTCGGACAGTATTTTAACGTCCTCACCTGCGTGCCGCTGCGCTGGCGTTACAAACTTAATGCCACTGTGCAGATGTTTATGGTTGTACCAATCGGCAAACCCCTCAACCCATGTGCGAGCAGATTGTAGCCCGCTAAAAGGTTTATTAGGGTAGTCAGGTCGATATTTCAGTGTACGAAAGAGTGATTCCGAATACGGATTATCGTCGCTCACTGAAGGACGGCTCAACGAAGGCATAATGCCAAGGTTCTGCAAGGTCGCCAACATAGTTGCTCCCTTCATCGGGCTGCCATTGTCCGAGTGCAACGTCACTTGATCGCGCTTAATACTTTCCTGCTGACAGATGTCAATCATCAAGTCGGCGGCCAGCGCACTGCTTTCTTCTTCATGAACCTGCCAGCCAACAATCTTACGGCTGTAAATGTCCATCACCAAATAGAGATAAAGAAACACGCCTTTAACGAGCGTTGCCAAATATGTGATGTCCCAAGAAAATATCTGATTCGGCCCTGTTGCCACAAGCGCCTTAGGCTTTATTACTTGCCTTACTGGCTTCGCTTTCTGACGGTGCGTCAACTGTTTCTCTGCCTTTAGTGTGCGATAAACTGTCGATTCAGAACCAATGTAACGGCCTTCATCGGCCAGCGTTGGGACCATTTGCGCGGGTGACAAGGCTGCATATTCCGGCTCATTGGCTACCTTAAGAATGCGGCGGCGCTCAAGCTCCGTTAGCTTGTTTACAGGCTCGCGCTGGGTGTCTAAGCGTTGATCGCCTGCATTTCCAGGCATACCCCAGCGCTGAATGGTTTTAGCGCTGATGCCAATAATATTGCACGCCGCTGATTGCCGAGCACCCGCCTTTATAGCCGCATCGACCAAGTCGATGATCTGCCCTCGCTCATTATTCATTGTGAGTTGTCCTCGTCGTTTCCCCAGATATCGTTCACTTTTTTTTGGAGTACGAGCAGGGCCGCCGTTTCAGCCAAGGCTTTATCTTTACGGTTTAACTCTTTCTTCAGCGCTTTGTTTTCATGCCTAAGATGCTTGGCCTCTGAAGCGTTTTTTACCGGGGTGCTTGCAGATACACCGCCAACAAACTCTTCTTTCCACTGCTGGATGTGATGCGTGTACAGCCCTTGCTCACGGCACAGTTTATTAGCCGCCTCTTCACTGAGGACCCCACAGCGGATGACCATGGCCAGCTTCTCTTCAGGACTCCAATCTTGAGGTCTTTTTTCTTTTCCCATGCTGCCCACGTTTACTGCACCTTCATTTGAAATAGTTTCGAACGCTTGCTTCCTAAATTTGACGACCCACTTATGCAATGTGGAGTGGCCAACACCCAGGTTTTCCGCAATTTCTTTTAAGCTTGTGATATCACTGCGACTCAGTGCCTTTTCTACTGCCTGTACTTTAAACGATTGTGTGAATCTTGCTCGCATTTTTACTGCCTCTAGTGAAAAATAGAGGCGACAACTAGCCTAACGCAGGGGGTAGACGACGTATGTCCTCCGTATTTGTCAACGCCTCCAGGATGCGCTATTGCTAGTTGAGTACAAAAAGAAAAGGCCGTAGCAAACAAAAATAACGTCTGAGAAAATCGTCGAATAAACATATTTATTTGGTTAAAATGTCGTGCTGAAATAAACATAAATATCACCAAAATGTTCTTATAAAGTTATGTCAACTTATTATTAAAGTGGAATCCCGAAAAAAGTAGATAGTTAAAGGGCTGCGAGATAATGTCTACTAAATGCCTTGACAGGTAGTTCTCCATTAGTCGGCACTAGGTTAACCATTTCTGCTTCCATGCGATTGAACTCTAGGTCGTGCTTTCTGCAGTTTTTACGCCCACCATCTTTCCAACATTGGCGTTGTCTACCTAACCATGAAGCAGGCATTACATGCTCCCATTCGATCCTGTTGTATCGTTTATCTTTAGGCTTACGAGAAGTATATTTGCAGCGTTCGTTTAGGGGTGACAACTTACGGCCAAGGCTGACGTATTCGCAGTCACAATAAAATGTTTGGGGATGTGCGTTATATATATCAACGAGCAACCGTTTTGCTTCCCTAAATGTTGATGGTGCGTCATCTGCTACCGTTGCCGTGGCTACGAATATGCCCCATGCAAAAAGTGACATAACGATGATAATGGCTATTCGACGCATTCCTTGTCTTGGTTTCATTTTTTCCTCGGGTCTATATTTCTGTTGTATCACGCTTTTCCAATACCGCAAGTCTGGACTCTTGGCCGCTATTTTTTACACGGAAGGGCTTTTTCATTCTTTTTTCCTTTTGGTTTGAAGCTCTTTAAGTTGTGACGCTAATTGTTCGCGCTCTTGCTTGGCTTCAAAAATGGTTTCCATCTGTGCGTTATTCTTTTGCTCTAGTTTTTTCATCGCCTCTCCATATATCTCTACTTTGGTATTGGCTTCGGTGAGAAGGGTAGATGACTCTTGGGCCTGTTTCTTAAATAAGGCGGAATCACTATTGAGTTGATCGAGTTGTTTTTCTAGCGCTACTATTTTATCGTTTGAACGCTCGGCATCTTGTTGGCTTGTCATAAGGATGATGTTTGTCTTACCGAGCTCTTCTGCTAATTCTTTATTTGCTTTGGTGAGCACAGATGACTCCATTGATAGCGCCGATAATGATGTGTCCTGTTTGTTCGCTAATTCTTGAAGAGTAGTAACTTGTGTTCTGAGTGATTCGCTTTCTCGCTGTGAGGTTTGCATGGCGGTGTTTGCTTGTGAGAGCTGCTGATCCATCGCGTTACGTTCTTGCGCTCTTTGTTCTTGGATCGACTCATGATAATGATCTAGGTTTTCTTGAGACTGTTTAAGCAGGGTTTTTGTGTGCAGCGTTTCTTTCTTTGCATCATAGAGATCATGGTTAAGGGTTTTTATAGTGTCTTTCTGGTTATCGACTTCTTTGCCCTGGCTGTCTAATTGGTCTGACAGTTGAAGGCATTTCATTTTCATTTCATGGTGTTTATCTTGGACAACCTGTAACTCATCTTGGGTGTCAGTAAGTCGTTGGGCCAATTTCTTTAGCTTGATCGCAGATTGTTCAGCGGCTTGAGTCGCCCGATCTTGTGCTTCAAGGATTTGCTCTGCTGCTTCTGATTGCATGCCCTCATACAATCCTTTCACGACAGTGATTAAACCCGAGGGTAGACCAGTCTTTTGTTCACTGACCCAGCTACCGTTACGTTCTTTCCATTCTTTCAGCAGGGGAGCGATGGTGCTCTTACTGCCCGTACCGAGTATTTCACGTACAGCGTCCACCGTTGGGTTGATGCTTTTCTCCATCAAGTGGGTTGCTGCTTTGTGAACATCTAGTTCAGTAACGCCTGCTCGTGCCATACCTGCCTCTTTGTGTTTAACGTAACGTATTACATAATACATACTATAACATAAAATTGAGGGAATTAAGGATAATTAATTTTATGGATATATTCTTTTGATAAGAAGTATTATCGAAAGTCAGAAAGAGGGCGTATACTTAACCTAACCCCAAATCCAGTACAAACACTCAGATGGCCGATATTAAGAAACCAAGAGGCGTCATTGATACCACACCAGTACATAAGGTGGAGAACACAGAGTTAAGCCCTCAGATCGGCTCTTATGTGCATCAGCGTTATGTTAAAGCCGCCACCAGCGATAACACTCGACGCGCCTATCAATCCGCTATTCGACACTTTGGACAATGGGGTGGGGCGTTACCGACAACGCAAACGACCGTAATGAATTATCTGTTGGCCCATGCCCAAACACTTAGCACTCGAACACTGGCCTTACGACTCACCGCATTAAAAAACTGGCATAAGCTACAAGGCTTCAATGATCCGGTAACTGATGAAGTCAAAATTCTATTAAAAGGAATAGAGCGAAAGGAGGGTAGGCCTAAGGAAAAAGCGGCTACGTTCACTTTGAAGGACCTTACAAGGATGGTTCAGTGCATAGATAAAGAGAGTGATCTAAAAGCTCTACGTGACAAGGCGTTAATCTTAATTGGATTTTGGGGAGCTTTTAGACGCAGTGAACTCGTTGGTATTACAGCTGAAAATATTAAAGTTGTAGAGGAGGGCGTAGTGATAACAGTGCCCCGATCAAAGACGGATCAAGAAGGAGCGGGCTTTAAAAAACCACTACAGACCCTTAATAACTTACTGTGTCCAGTAACGGCCCTGAATACCTGGATGTACGAATCGGGCATTGAACAAGGTGAGGTGTTTAGGGGAATCAATCGTTGGGAGTCATTAAAAGACAATGGTTTAACAGCGACCAGCGTAAACCTCATTCTAAAAGAGAGGGCGCGAAAGGCAGGGCTGGAAGAAGCACCTAATTTAAGCGCACATAGTCTCCGAAGAAGTTTAGCGACGACCGTGTACAAAGCAGGGGGGTCATTCTCTTCAATAAAGCGTCAAGGAAACTGGACCAATGATGCTACGGTGTGGGGGTATATCGAAGAAGCGAAGTTGTTTGAGGATAACGTGATGAATATGTTTACTGGCGATGTATTGCCTTCAAAGTGAGTGAAAACACTTTAGGAGGTACTAGGAACAAAAAGTTGATTATTTTTGTTGGGTAGAAACGAACTGTTTTGTACGTAACATCTTTATGTAATGCTGTTTTGTTAATGCAACGGTAATAAATAGGAATCTATTAAAGAGTTAAGAAGTGATTTTACTAATTCTTTAGTTCATTTAACAAGAGAGCGAACAGGCTCTCCTCTTCAAGAGAATGCCTCTGATAATGATCAGGAGTATTCTGCATTAGATGTTCTTTGCGAAATACTAAACTCTGGAAAAATACTAGGAAGTAATAACAAGGGATATGTTAAAGGTACTGAAACTGCTGTTTGCTTTACTGAATGTCCATTATCTTCTGTTAAATTATTTGCTAGTAATGAAGATGAGGCCAAGTATCGTTACTACGGAATCGCAATTAGCAAAGGTGCAGCCTTTGATAATGGAGCTAGGCCAGTAATATATCTACCTGACAATGAGGGAGCGTGGATTCCTGAAATACAAAGATGGCGGCAAGTGCGTTTTGAATATGGAGTTGTTGACTGGACGTTCGAGAGAGAATGGCGAAAGAAAGGCGATCTAGTGCTCAAACAGCTTCCAGGAATTTATATTATCCATTGGAATCCAAACGAAAAGAAGCAGCTTGAAAAAGCACTGCATAAAGATTTAAAAAAGAAAATTAGAGGCTATTTGCCCATGGAGCATCTTAATCAGATGTTCTAAAACATATAACAAGCTACTCCTATATAGTTCTGACGCATAAAATTACGCCTCTATTTTGGGTTCCGTATAGTAAAGGGTTAGGCAAGCATAAGCGCTGCAAAACCACTACTAATAACTCCAACTAAGAAGGAAATAGCAACTTCTTTAGTTTTATATTTTGATTTAAAGCGTGTTAACTTCGCTACCTTTTCAGGATCTATCAATGTAATTATTTCACTAAAGAGCTGAGCGGCTTCATAGTATTCAGAGATAGAAGCTGATGGGTCATTGCCTGTATTGTTTAGTTCTTTCTTCCTAGCACTTCTCGCGGTTTGTTCGGCTTTTTGAAATTTTGTAATGAGTTCACTTTCAGAAGCTTTAGATGCAAATGCTCGCATGTCTGGGTCTAGAATGATTTTTTCGGCCCTTTGTCTATACTCAAGCCACATGATTTTTACAGCATCCAAAGATGCTCGTTGCAGATGGCCATAAGCTTTTTCAATATTTTTTTCATAAAGCTCATCATTCGTCTTCGCAACAGCAATATGAGATAAAGCGGCCTCAAGCTCAAAAGCGATTTGTTCAGGTTTACTTCCTAAGATGGCAATTAAGTCTGCATATATAGGTTTAAACGTTTCCTCATGAAATTTATATAATTCTAGTTCCGTCATAGTTTTATATTGTTAAAAAAAAAGCTGGGTAGCCCCAGCTTCTTGTATTAATTTATTGAGTAGTTATATAGAAAGGTAAGAATCTATTTTTTCATCAAGCTTATCGTCCCGTTTACGGTACTTAAAAATGTTGCCGCGTGTAGGAACTGCGCTCGACTTGTATGCGCGTATGTGGAGTTTTTCATCCTTTATGGATTCAACTTCCTTATTCACTTCCTCTAAGTTAGCTTGAGAATCGACACTTTTGCCAATTAGCCTACTGAAAAAGCTTCCATAAATATTATTAGTCATATCTCTCAAAATATTAACGTTGAAATTGAGCAATTTACATCAATATGTAGAGTGTTGCTCAATTTTTAGCTTGTTTGCAACCTAGCATAATTGCTAAGCGATTGATATAAAAGGTGTTATTTCCTTTAACTTTGGGCAGTTTAACTTTATGATCAAAGCCTGTCAAGGACCGTGTAAATAAGGAATATTTGATGACCTCTAAAAATCAGGGGGGGGTAAGTAAGAAAATTCTTATATCCAAATTAAAGGAGTTTTTTAATAAAAAACCGAAACTAGGCCTTATGGGGGGCTCGTATGAATTGGTTGTTTTTACTTTTTTTTCCGAATTTAGTCGACAGTCTTGAGTAAGTTTAATTCTCAATCACAGTTTTCATTTGATCCAATGTCTGTTTAAAACCTTCGAGGCCATTATCAATCTCGTCCATATAATCTAGTTTGTACTTACTCATACTGGCTGTGACATGAGGATAATCTTTCACCATAAGACGGCGTAAAATTAAAATGTTTTTTTGCAAGTACCTTGCCTGCTTTTCCAAACTCTCGAATTGTTCACTCTGCTTGTTGAGTTGTTCAAATTCGCTTTGAACCGACGATAGTCGATTCTTATTCTTGTTTAATTCCTTTAATGGGTCGGCACCGCTATGCGCAGAAGCAAAAGCAGAAAAAAGTAAAAACGTTAAGGTAACAGTTAATTTGCCCATATGGCTTCCTCTTAATTAATTTGAATAGGACTTCAAACCTATCACTGAAAATAAATTACTAATTATTTAGAATAAAGCTCTACAACTAAAGATATCATTGATATCCGAAGGTAAATCACTACGTGTCAGCATTGTGTTAAATGTTCCTTCAAATTAGGCATGATTAACACTTATTCTAATACGAATAATAATCATTCTTATTTATATTTGCAAGAGCAAGCAATGAAGAAGGTGGGTATACAGTATTTGCGGATTATTGATAACAACCTAATAAACAAGTGCCTCCTGTAGTTTTTTGGTGTACTATTAAAACAGCTATGAAGATAAATCGTCACATCGTTATCCACTGTTTACTGGCTTTATGCTTGTTTATTCTGCCGTTGCAAAGCGCATGGGCAATGACGAGTATGGCTTCGTTTGGCATGGATATGGGGCCTCATCAAATGTCTGATATGGATATGAGCGATCATCATGACATGATGAAAACATCTTCTGTAGCTGATATGGGTGTATCTAGTTTGAACTGCGATGAAAACCATTGTGATAAGTGTTTTCATGTGGCGTCTTTTATTCTAACAACCGTAGTGCTTACTGATGACCAGCCGCATCAGCAATTTACAGCTCCTTCTATGGAGCATTTTTCCAGTTTTCTTGTTACGTTAGATTCTCCTCCCCCCATTTTTTCCTGATTTTTTTAATACTGTCGTTGAGTCAGCTGTTTCTGCTATAAAACGATAGAACCCTAAAAAAAACATTTTAGTCGAGCCGCCCGTGGCTGCTCAATAATCAGGAATTTACAATGTTAATTAAAAAATTATCCCCCCAGGGAAACATCAATTTACCTCGCCGTCGTTTTGTCACCGGAGTTGCAGCTGGTAGTGCGCTTATTGGCTTAGGTATTTCTCCAGCGGTGGTCGCTGAAACACGAATTAAACAACAGTCGAAAATATTGCGTGGCAGACAGTTTGACCTGACCTATAGCCCAATACCGGTCAATTTTACCGGAAAAAACCGTTTTGCTACGGCGATAAATGGCTCTGTTCCAGCGCCTACGTTACGCTGGAAAGAAGGTGAAGAGGTCACTCTAAATGTGACCAATCACCTAGCAGAAGACACCTCTATTCATTGGCATGGGATTATTTTGCCAAGCAGTCAGGACGGTGTACCTAATATTAGCGAAGGCTTTTCAGGTATTAAACCGAGTGAAACCTTTCAGTATAAATTTCGAGTCAACCAAAGTGGAACCTACTGGTATCACAGTCATTCTGGTTTTCAAGAACCCACGGGTGCCTATGGTGCCATTATTATTGATCCTATTGAACCGGAGCCATTTAACTATGACCGCGACTATGTGGTGACACTGTCTGATTGGAGTGATGAGAAGCCTGACAATATTTACGCGAAACTTAAGAAACTATCGCATTACTATAATTATCAAGAGCGTACGGTTTTTGATGCGCTAAGCGAAGTTGGTGAAAAAGGCTGGGATGGTTTTTGGTCCAGTCGTGGCATGTGGAATGAAATGCGGATGTCGGACCGTGATATATCAGATGTCACTGGATACACCTATACCTATCTAATGAATGGGCAAACGCCCGAAGATAATTGGACAGGAATTTTTAAACGCGGTGAGAAAATTCGTTTGCGTTTCATCAATGCAGCAGCAATGTCATTTTTTGATATTTCTATACCGGGGTTGAAAATGACGGTGGTTGCAGCAGACGGCCAGTACGTACAGCCGTTTAGCATAGATGAGTTCCGCCTAGGTGTCGCTGAAACCTATGATGTGATCGTAGAGCCTAGCGCTGAGCAGGCATACAGCATATTTGCTCAATCGATTGATAGAACAGGATTTTCAAGTGGCACACTGACACCTAATGCAGCAATGAAGGCAATACCACCTGCAATGGACGCATCACCTATTCTTGGTCATGGTGATATGGGCATGAGCATGGCCGGTATGGATCATGGCAAGATGGCTGGCATGGATCACAGCAAGATGGCGGGTATGGACCATAGCAAGATGGATCATAGTGGTCATGATATGTCTAATATGACGCCTAAGCCTGAATATGGCTCAGGGAAAGCGGGTTTTGGTAGTAATAGGCCGGTTATTCATAAAAGTACTGAATTTGGGCCACATGTTGATATGCGTGCCGATTCGCCGGAGTATCGAATTGATGACCCAGGTATTGGTTTACGAAATAACGGGCGCAAAGTACTGACTTATGCTGACCTCAGAAATTTACATAAAACGCCTGACCCAAGAGAGCCTGGGCGCGAAATTGACTTACATTTAACCGGTAATATGAGCCGTTATATGTGGTCGATGAACGGTATTAAGTTTGCGCATGCAAAACCATTAAAATTTAAATATGGTGAGCGTTTACGAATAAATTTCATCAATGACACGATGATGAATCACCCGATGCATTTACATGGTATGTGGAGTGATTTAGAAACAGGGGATCCTGATTATATTCCTCGAAAACATACCGTTATAGTGCAGCCAGGTTCTAAAGCGAGTTATTTAGTGACAGCAGACGCAATGGGGGGCTGGGCATTTCATTGTCATTTGTTCTTCCACATGTTGGGCATGTTTAGAAAAGTTGAAGTGAGTTAAGGAGGCTATGATGAAAAAATTATTCTTAATTATCTGTATTTCTCTTGTATCAATGGCATCCCATTCAATGGGTCGTGACGACCCTCTACTAACTAAGGTGATGGTTGGTCAATTTGAACTACGTAATACAGAAGGAAGTGATCCAATTGTTTTAGAGGCACAAGGCTGGGTAGGTAAAGACCTCAATAAACTTTGGGTGAAGGTGGATGTTGAAAACGTCAGCGGTAAAACAGACGAAGCTGAACTGCAGTTTTTATACAGCAAAGCTATCGCCCCATACTGGGATGTTCAAGTGGGTTGGCGTCATGACAAAATGCCAACTCCTAATCGAGACTGGTTCGCGGTTGGTTTTCAAGGTCTTGCACCGTATTTCTTTGAAATTGATGCAGCCGCCTTCATTGGAAATAATGGTCAAACCGCGCTTCGCCTTGAGGCCGAATATGAAATTATGCTAACGCAAAAGTTAATTCTCACGCCTGAAGTTGAAATCAATGCATACAGCAAAGATGACGAAGCAACGGGTGTGGGCTCAGGTCTGTCTGATATTGAGCTAGGCTTACGACTTCGCTATGAAATACGACGTGAATTTGCACCGTATATAGGGGTGAATTGGAACAAGACATACGGTGATACAGCAAACTTTTCCCGAGATGAAGGAGAAGATGTAAGCGACACTCAGTTTGTTGTGGGAATACGAGCTTGGTTCTGAAATTAAATTTTAAAAGTAAAAAGGAAAAAATAATGTTTAACAAAATAATCTATATCTCAATGTGGCTAGTACTCGTAGCCTTTACAACAACATCTATAGCGGGCGGTGAGTCTACACATGTTCATAAACACGGTGCTGATGAGTCGGTAAGCAAACCTATGCAAATGCCATCCGAGGAGCATTCTGGGCATCAGCATGATTCAGAAGGCAGTGCGGTGGGTCAACCAGCTACCGAATCTGCAGCGACAAAAACCATTGCCGTAACCACCTTAGACACAATGCGTTTTACGTTTTCATCACAGCCCGATCTGAAAGCGGGGGATATCGTGAAGTTTGTCATTACCAATAAAGGAAAGCTTCCTCATGAATTTTCCATAGGAGATGAAAAAGAACAGCAAGCACATCGGAAGATGATGCGTCAGATGCCCGATATGATTCATCAAGATGGCAATACGGTAACTGTTAAGTCAGGGGAAACAAAAGTACTGACGTGGGAATTTAAGAGCGGGGATGTAGTTTTTGCGTGTAATGTGCCAGGTCATTTTGAAGCAGGTATGTTTCACAAAGTATCCTTAAATTAACTAAATATGAGTGGGATATGCATTGAGCTGCCGAGTAACAAGGTAATCGGTTTTTAATATGAAGCGGGAGTTAACCAGATGATTGTTGAGGATATTATGACAAAAGCCGTTATTTGTGGGCAAATGACGGATTCCGTTGGAATGCTCGAACAACTAATGAACAAGGCGGGCGTACAGTGCTTGCCGATTATTGATAATGCAGCTCAGTGCATAGGTGTAATAAGTGCCATTGATTTAATTCAGCTACATGCTATTCAAGCATCACTAAGGGGTGATGTCCAAGCGTGGGAAATTTGTACCGAACCTGTTGTGGAAATTAGTCCTTACCAATCCCTTACAGAAGCAGCAGAATTAATGGTGAGTAACAAGTTACATCATCTGGTTGTCACCGGCGCTGAGGGTCTCTTGGGTATTGTTTCGTCAATGGATATTTTAGAAAAGAAGGTATTAAGGCAGGGGGCTCGTTAATTCAACAGTTATATTTATTACATGCTCACAATCATGACCTTATGTAATCAATAAAAATTACGGCTAAGAAATGATCTTAAAAAAAGGGAATTACCATGAAAGAACATATGGATAACGACCGAGCAACAAATTATCAAAAAAACAGCATGTCGCCTATAGAGGGGATTACAATGCCATAATGTAAGCTATTTTTTTACATATAGCGCATCAATAATCGAGCATTCTGCTACAGAGCTATCGGCCCCTTTGCATTGAGAGACCATTTCATTGAGTGCTAACTTGAGTTTCTGCAAGTCATCAATTTTTTGCTGAACCTCAGTTGCATGTATCATTGCCAGTTCTTTTACCTCGCCACAATAATGATTGGGCTCATCAATAAACGTAAGTAGTTCCTTAATTTGCGCAATGCTAAAGCCAAGTTCACGACAACGGCGGATAAAACAAAGTCGTTTGATAAGCTTTAGATCATAAAGCCGATGGCCTCCTTCTGTACGTGGCGGGTCTGGCATCAGGCCCGTTTTTTCATAGTAGTGCACGGTTTCTATTTTGCATTTTGCTCGTTTAGCGAGTTGGCCGATTGAGAAAAGGGTTGTTTCCATAACAAAAACCTCTTGAACCTGTAGTAACTACAGGTTGTATGATAACAAATGTAAAGAACAAGGAGGTGTAGATGAAAAAGGTCATTCTTGATTCAGAACTAATATGTCCTGAGTGTGGACATAAGGAGCTTCTTGAAATGCCAACAGATGCATGCCAATGGTTTTATGAGTGCCCAGCTTGTGAAGTTTTGTTGAAACCAATACAAGGAGATTGCTGCGTGTTCTGTTCTTATGGAAGTGTTGCCTGTCCTCCCATTCAGTTACAGCAGATGGGCGAAACAACGGAGGGCCCATGTTGTGGATAAGCTTAAATGGCAATCTAAGACAAAACTACGGTGGTTAACGCTGTTTATAACCAGTGGCACCCTATTGTGTTGTGCTTTGCCGGTTTTGCTTGTGTCACTTGGTTTTGGCGCGGTAGTAGCCAGTTTGAATTACAACATTCCAGGGCTATTCTTTCTTGCAGAACATAAATTATGGGCACTTAGCATATCCGGATTATTATTAACCTTTCTCGCATGGGTTATCTGGCGACCTGATCAAGCCTGCCCCATTGACCCTAAAGGAGCGGCGGCTTGTAGACAGTCAAAAAAATGGAATAAACGTATTTTTTGGTTAAGCGTGGGCATTTGGATGATTGGCTTTTTCTTTAGCGTTTTATTGTTACCGCTGCGTCAATTATTGAATTTGTAGAGGAGATAAATGAGATGAAAAAAATATTTAATCTTACCCTTGCGATGAGTTTAGTGGTCGTTTTGGGGATGCTGCAAAGTGTTCAGGCCAGAACTGTAGAGATCGAGGTTTATGGTATGACCTGTGCCTTTTGTGTGGATAGTTTAGAACGAAAATTTGGCGAAATGCAAAGTATTTCAAACGTTGAAGTAAGTCTGAAACAGAAAAAAATACGCCTTCAAACTGAGGGCAACCAGCCCAGCATTGAGAGTATTAAAAAAGCCGTATTAGACGCAGGCTTTACCCCCGTAAAAATTACGATACTGGCAGATGAAAAATAACAATATTACCGCGCAGATAGCGATATTGTTATTAAGTTTTGGTATCAGTAATACCGTATATGGCATGGGGCTGCGCTCATTTGTTGCATTACCGGTTGAAAAAGACGGGGCAGTGGTGCGGCTAGCATTTGAACATACAAAGAAGTCAGATATAGATAGCATTACGACTAGCCTGGCATACGGTTTAAGTGCAAACCAAACTGTATTACTAGGCCTGCCTTATCGGCTTTCACCAGCTGGAAAAGATAGACAAGGGGATGTGTCAGTTTTGTATCGCCATATTGCCTGGAAAAACGATAGTTTTATGGGCACGGATCGTTTTGGTGTTTTGGCAGGGCTTGTTGTGCCAACTGAAAATGATAGGGATACTGCAGTTCAGGCGGGGTTTGTATTTACACACTTCAAAAACCGTAATGAAATTGATGTCGATTTTTTGTATCAACTAGGAATTGATAATCGTCTCGACAGTGGCCGCTATGATCTGTCATGGCAATACCGATTATTTCCCGTAGATCGGCCTAATTGGGGCTTCGCATCAGAGCTAAATACGGTGGTGGAATTAAATGGTCGTTGGGCTGAAGATAATACCGTGACTCATCAATTGACCCTAGGTTTGCAGTGGATTCATCAAAAGGTAGTCATCGAGGGTGGAATGGTTAACGACCTAAACAATGCTAATGAAACACGCTTCATACTGAGTACTCGGTTTCATTTTTAACTGCAAAATAATTTCTCAATGGAAAAGCATCGACACTAATTAAAGATAACCAAGATATAGATAAATATATTCAGGCCTGACCCAAGCAAACCATTTGGTTTAGCAATAACACTAATTTGACAAGCGACAGTTCAAAGGGTTAGAGTTCGCGCCAATGTTCCC
>OJFP01000980.1_pt1 | contig 16401 bp, 15 predicted proteins | sample 1594141 | NCBI WGS metagenome assembly OJFP01 (sample SAMN05416843, study PRJEB24817) | seawater metagenome | isolation source: Sea water | place: Canada:Atlantic | collected 2013-07
GAGATGTAGAGAGGTCTCGTGGGCTCGGAGATGTGTATAAGAGACAGGTAATAGACCATTTGTGACTCTTTGCGGGTGGTCACCAGGTCGTCCCGGCGCAGTACCGCAAGGTGCTGGGAAACGGCTGATTGAGCAAGATTAATGCGTTGATTGATCTCACCAACGGAAAGCTCGCCCGTGCATAACATACAGAGAATCAACAAACGATTTTCGCTGCCCATCGATTTCAATAATTGACTCGCCCTACTCGCCTGAGAGCGCATCAGAATTAAGTCCGACGGCTCATCATCGACGGTTGTCTGGCTATAGGCTTCGCTCATTCGGGTCCCTCCGTCCGCTAAACTGGGAGTATCGGATCAATGAAATTAGAGCTGTATAATATAGTATTTTACTAATATAGTAAATACTATTTTAGCTTTTACTATATTAGCTATTCAGGTTACTATGGCCAGCACTGAACCGCCTCAGGCGAACTGATTAAATGAACGATTATCGACCATTAAGGAGCAAATAAAGATGGCCATCACCATCAAACATTTTTTTCACCAGCAGAGTTGCACCTATTCGTATGTCGTTGCTGACGAATCGAGTAAGGAGGCTGCAATCATTGATCCGGTACTCGATTTCGATTCGGCGTCGGGGGCAACTAGCAGCGATTCTGCAGACCAGCTAATCGATCACATTCAGGCTCGAAACCTTAACCTCAAATGGATTTTAGAAACCCACGCCCACGCTGACCACTTAACCGGAGCGCGGGCGATTCAGGCAAAACTTGGTGGCCAGATTGCCATCAGCGCCGAGGTTACTGCCGTTCAGGCGGTATTCAAGTCCGTATACAACCTCGGTGAGGAGTTCGTCCCAGATGGCAGCCATTTTGACCACCTGGTCCAGGATGAAGAGGTGCTACCGTTGGGCGAGTCGGCCTTCACGGTTATTGCATCGCCAGGCCATACGCCAGCCTGCGTAACCTACCTGATTGATGATGCCCTGTTTTGCGGCGACACCCTGTTCATGCCGGACTTTGGAACTGCTCGCTGCGATTTCCCCGGGGGCGATGCGGCAACTCTGTATGACTCAATTCAGCGATTGCTGGCACTACCCGGTCAGACCCGAATGTTTATGTGCCACGACTACGCACCGAATGGTCGCGACTACCAACATCTAACCAGCGTTGAGCAACAGCTTAAAGAGAATATTCATATTGGCAACGGCGTGAGTCGGGAAAGCTTTGTCGCCATGCGTACCGAACGCGATGCGACACTCAACATGCCAGCGCTGATCCTGCCATCCTTGCAGATCAATATCCGTGCTGGTGATTTCCCCCCCGCAGAGGCAAACGGCACTGCTTACCTGAAATTACCTCTAAACGCTTTTTAGGAGTATCCCGACCATGACCAGCTTCACACCCTATAGCGCACTCGCCGGAGGCGCCCTGATTGGCCTGGCCGCCACACTATTGCTGCTGTTTAACGGTCGAATTGCAGGCATCAGCGGCATTGTTAATGGCCTCTTTAACGGCGGCAACGATCGCGCCTGGCGGGCAACGTTTCTGGTCGGCATGATCGGCGCTGCGGCGCTGGTCTACCACTTCACGCCGGTGCATTTCGAAGGCCGGAGTGGTTTCCCAGTTTGGGCTTTAATGGTTGCGGGACTGCTGGTCGGGGCGGGTACACGCCTGGGCAGCGGCTGCACCAGCGGTCACGGTATCTGTGGCATCGGGCGATTATCGGTGCGCTCGGTCGCTGCGACCGCCTGCTTTTTTAGTATTGGTGTGATAACTGCGCTAGCCAGCCGTCACCTACTGGGGATCGGTTCATGAGTCGGCTAATAGCGGCGCTCTGCGCCGGTGCCCTGTTCGGCACCGGGCTTACGCTAGCTGGCATGGTTAACCCGCTGAAAGTGCTGAACTTCCTTGATTTTGCCGGTAACTGGGATCCAAGCCTCGCACTGGTGATGGGCGGTGGTCTGTTAATCACGCTGGTTACCTTTCGTTTTGTACTGGCCCGCCCTGCGCCTGTTCTTGCCGACCAGTTCACGCTGCCGACCAGGCTCAACATTGACCCGCCATTGATGATCGGCTCTGCCCTCTTTGGTATTGGCTGGGGCCTTGCGGGCTACTGTCCTGGCCCGGCTGTAGCAGCACTCAGCTTCGGCACGCTGGAGCCCTGGCTGTTTGTCGGCGCAATGCTCGCGGGTTCTTTTCTCGGTAAGCTTTTCACCCGTTAAAGCCGGCCCAATCTGCCTGCCTCCGGCAACCTCGCGCGCCCTGATGGATAATCCAGACAATCGGATAGCGAGCCATCGTCAGGACTATTGATTTTCATCATTGCTACTCTGCGGTGTTCGTTGACAATCACCATTGTTAGCAACTGAGGGTCAACAGGGAGATTACGGATGGAACAACCGAACAGTTATGGGGATGATCTGGGACCATTAAAAATCATCCATGTACATCAACCAGCGGTCCATTTGCGTGCCACGCTGGTGGTCGATAATGTCGCTCGCGGGCCTTCAATTGGAGGCATGCGCATGGCTCAGGATGTTTCAACCGAGGAATGTTTTCGACTGGCCCGGGCAATGACCCTGAAAAATGCAGCCGCCGACCTCCCCCACGGCGGTGGCAAAATGGTTATCTACACCGATCCCAAAGCCCCGGATAGTGAAAAGGAACTCCAGCTTCGCTGTCTCGTTCAGGCGCTACGTAATGAACAGGATTATGTCTTTGCTCCCGACATGGGTACTAACGAAACCTGCATGGCCTGGATTAAAGATGAAGTCGACCGCGTGGTTGGGCTGCCTCGGGCACTCGGTGGCATTCCCCTTGATGAGATTGGTGCAACCGCCTGGGGATTAGTGCAAGCAATCCGTGTGGCTGCGGATGCTACCGCTATCACCATCAGTGAAAGCCGAATTGTCATTCAGGGGTTTGGGGCTGTTGGTAAGCATACCGCCCGTTTCCTGTGCGAGCAGGGAGCCACTCTGGTTGCCGTGTCCGATTCATCCGGGGCAATTTACAACCCGGCGGGGCTGGTTCTGGAAACCTTGCTCCAGTTAAAACAGCAGGGAGGATCAGTCACCGACTACGCAGACGCTAAATCCATTACTGAGGATGAATTAATCGCGATCACCTGCGATATCTGGGTGCCCGCCGCGCGGCCCGATATCCTCACTGCCAGCAACGCTGATCGCCTGGATTGCAAAATATTCGCTCAGGGTGCCAACATCCCGGCGACAATGGCGGCAGAGCAGAATTTACACGACCGCGGCATCCTCGTACTACCTGATTTTATTGCCAATGCGGGCGGTGTGATCTGTGCGGCCATGGAGTACCAGGGAGCCAATGAAAGCGCAGTATTCCCGACCATCAGCGACAAAATAAAGCGCAATACCGCCACCGTCATCGAGCAGAGTCGACAACAAAATATTCTGCCCAGGGCAGCAGCCGTGGCTCTAGCCAGTGAGCGTGTCGAAGCCGCCATGAAAATAAGACGCTGGAAACTTTTTTAAATTACGCCCGCCGGGGTTTTGCTGGACCCTTCAACCACTATCGCAGGCGGAGCACGACAGTGACGGCCGCCAGCAAAGTAAAAAAATTAACCCTGAAGAAAACCGGAGTCGAGCCACCCACCGGAATCCTGCCAGGAAGTGCTCTGAACACCCCTGGGGTCAAAAGTCACTAGTCAGCCTTACCCGATTCTCCAACCGCAACATCATCGGCGGACCCTGCCGTTTGTAACTCACTGCGTAATGCTTTTAATCGCTGACGATAGCCATCCGCATCACCGTAACCGGCAAATTTCTGATGACGGTCATGCATCCCGGCGGACCGACTAGCGTGCTTGATTGGACACCAGTACTGTTCTGTCCGAGCAGCCACCTCCAGCGCATAAGCTAGCACCCCATTGCCATAGCCGCAGTAGACGCAGTTCAGTTTTTCGATGGTGTTTAAATAACTCAGGTGGTGGCGGTCAACCACCACATAACGGCGACGGGCCACCCGTGGAATGGCATAAGCAGGAAAACAAACGGCCTGGTACAACGAGATCATTGCGTCCAGAAACATCAGCGGTAACAACAGGCTATAAATCAGCGGCGCCGTGAGGACGTGTTTTGCCGGTGCAAATAGCAGATAACGTAGGCTGTTTACGCGATAACGCCGGTGCAGTTTCTTAACGCCGGCCTCAAAACGAACCTTGCTACGTTTGACCGTATACTGAAACTGGATTCGCTCTTCTTTTAGCAAGCGACTGATTTCGGACTCAACCTCTGCCCGCAACTCCTGCAACCGCTCTACTATTTCATCAAGGCGTGATCCATTACTCATCATTAATCCAACTATTTAGTTAACACGTTGCGGTAGAGTACCCCTGTCACGGAGCCTATCGGGTAATTCAGGTCAAATCCGCCTAACGGCGGTCAGCTCCCGAAGCAGTCCCGCTCGCTAACAAAGTCATCAACTTCATTTTCTCTCACTCGGTCTACGAATACTTATCATGTCATCAAATCTCCATAGCATCGAATTTCCCCAACCAGACTCGCTAATTTATCTAAACCACGCCGCTGTCGCTCCCTGGCCGGCACGCAGTCAGCGTGCGCTAACCGCCTTTGCGGAACAGAACGTGAGCCGTGGCGCTACTGACTACCCGGAATGGGTCGCGGTTGAAACTCGCCTGCGCCAACGCCTGGCTGAACTCATTGGGGCAGCCAGTTTCAACGATATCGCATTACAAAAAAGCACCTCCGAGGCGCTCTCGGTTGTTGCCTGGGGGCTCGACTGGAAACCCGGCGATAACATTATTCTCTGCCGTCAGGAGTTTCCTTCTAACCGTATCCCGTGGGAATCACTGAAACCGCTGGGCGTCGAAATTCGCTACCTCGACCTGACCGAGGTCGCTGACCCGGAGCAGGCTTATATCGATCTAATGGACCGCAACACTCGACTAATCAGTGTTAGCTCGGTTCAGTACGCCAGTGGCTTGAGGGCCGACCTGAATCGTCTTGGCGAAGCCTGTAAGACCCGAGATATTCTGTTCTGTGTGGATGCCATCCAGAGCCTGGGCTCCCTGCCGTTTGACCTCAACGAATGTCAGGCTGACTTTGTTATGGCCGATGGCCACAAGTGGATGCTCGGTGCGGAAGGACTCGCCTTACTCTGGGTGAATCCGGCTATTCGTGAGCAGCTGCGGCTCTATCAGTACGGCTGGCACATGACGCGCGAAAGCAGCAATTTCGATGCCCCATCCTGGCACCCGGCCGACACCGCCAAGCGATTTGAATGCGGTAGCCCGAACATGCTCGGTACTCATGTGCTCGATGCCAGCCTGTCCCTGCTGCAGGAGGTAGGCATGGAGCAGGTGAGTCAGGCAATTCTGTCGCGCAGCGAGTTCATGGCTGAACGGATTGGGAAATCGACCGCACTGAAATTAATCAGCGACCCCTCCCCTGCCCGTCGGTCAGGCATTGTTACCTTCAGCCATCAAGCTATGGAAGCCGCGAAACTCCACCAACACCTGATGGATCAGCAGATCATTTGCGCCTGCCGCGGCGGTGGCGTGCGCTTCTCCGCCCATTTTTATAACGACATGGAACGGATTGAAGACGCGATTAAGGTCGCTGAATCGGCACTCGTTTAACTGAGTAAAAGAGACGTTTTCTTCGCCCTTGGTCTAACCGACTCGGTGGGGATTATTTACGCCCAAACAGGCTACCCATGACGCCGGTAACCACTCCTGCAGCTACGCCATTGGCCGCTGGCGCAGGCTGGGCGGTTGCGGGCTGAACAGTGGCGGCCTGACTCGTCAGCATCTGCTGCAGAGCCGTGCTTTCTTCCACGGTAATTTGTCCATTTTGATCGTAATCGCCAACCATTCCGTTAGGAAAGAGCGCCTGGAGATTGATTGTTGCGGCCTGAGGCTGAGCAGCCGCCGCCTGACTGGCGACGCCTTTTGCGACCCCAATGGCTGACAGGGCCGCCGCCGCGCCGCCCATCGGATGGCTCTGGCTAGCGTTATTCAACAGTTTAATTTCTTCTGCCGTCGGTAGTTTCTGAACCTGCTGATAATTGACCTGGCCTGGCGCATAACCTGGCTGCATCGCCTGCTCGCCGTGAACAGCCTGGTCGATCACCGCATCCATTTCAGTAATTCCCTGCTGATGAGCAACCTCTTTAGCGGTTTCACTCGCCACATTTTTGCCGACTTTTTCTGCCACACTTTTCGCGATGCCGCCGAGCCAGTCAGCGGCCGCCGGTGCACTCATTAACACGCCGGCGAGTAATAACGCTGCGGAGATCTGATTAGTCATCTTTCCTGATCCTCTAATTGTATGAATTGTATGTCGGCGAGCAATCCATCGGCCATAAACGATGGAGATTCCGGTTCAACAAGCCGCCTGGATAAAAATGTAGTAACCCATCGTAGCCGTTACTCACTCAATATCGATTTACGGCTATACGCGTTTCCAGGTGATGCTGTGATCGCCATCGTTGGCCGACGCGGAGAGCACCAGCTGGTCGCCGGAGAATTTTGCATTGCGGCGTTGGTCGCTACCCACAATCGGCTGCCAGTTAGCCAGTTCAACGTGGTGAATGACGGTGTCACCTTCAACCGAGAAGGGTCCACCGTATGCAAGTAACAACCCGTCTCCGGTAACGCCTTCACCGCCGTTCCCCTGGATTTGGGCAGACATTACCCCCGCCTCCGAGTAAATAATGTAACCGTGGGGGGCATCACCGTAAGGCTGGATGGTTTCCCCGCCCGGTGCGACCGTGTCCCAGCTCTGCAATGCCCAGGTGCCGACAAAATCCTGCTTATTCATACCCCTCTCCCCTCTTAAATTATTCGTTAAGTTCTTTTTCTTGAGACCCTTTCTAAAAACCGACTACTTTTTACACCATCGGTAGGCATTACGAAACATGGTCATCCAGGGACTGTCATCACCCCAGTCGTTCGGCTTCCAGGAAAACTGACTGCCCCGGTAGACCCGCTCGGGATGGGGCATCATGATGGTAAACCGGCCATCTTCAGTGGTCAGCCCGGTAATTCCAGCGCTCGAACCATTTGGATTGGCCGGATAACTTTCCGTTACCTGGCCGTAATTGTCGACATAACTCAGGGCAACCTGGTGATGGGCAGCCAGCCCTTCGGCCACATCACCGCTGACCGCCACGCGGCCTTCACCGTGAGAAACCACCACGGGCAGATGCGAACCTGCCATACCCGTTAGAAAAATTGACGCACTCTTTTCGACTCTCACCATGGAGAGACGCGCCTCAAACTGCTCACTGACGTTGGTGACAAAACTCGGCCAGGGTTCAGCTCCCGGAATTAGCTCTCGCAGTTGGGCCATCATCTGACAACCGTTGCAAACGCCCAGCGCAAAGGTATCGGGTCGAGCAAAAAAGGCAGCAAACGCTTCCCGCGCCTGGGCGTTATGCAAGATGGTATTGGCCCATCCACGCCCGGCACCCAGCACATCACCAAACGAAAATCCGCCACAGGCCACCAGCCCGGTAAATTCCTGCAAATCGGCGCGACCGGCGATGATGTCGCTCATGTGCACATCAACCGCGGTAAACCCAGCTGCGTGGAATGCCGCCGCCATCTCGCGGTGGCCATTGACCCCCTGCTCTCTGACAATGGCTACCGCAGGACCACCGCCGATATTCTCCGCCGCGGGTTCGAGTTTAAAGGTTAGCTCCGGGGTCAGTCCGGGATCGGTCACGTCGGCCAGCTGATTGTATTCAGCATTCGCAGAATCGGGATTGTCTCTGAGCTTACGAATTTCATGACTGGTGGACGACCAGCGCTGCAGCAGATCGGTCAACGATCGCTCAATAAACGGCACCGGACCTCGACGGATGGTGAAGCTGGAGGTATCGCTCACCCTCCCGATTGGCGTCACCATTTCTGCGAGGCGCCAACGAGCAGCCAGTTCATTCATTCGGTCAATATCATTATCGGCAACCTGAATCACTGCGCCGGGTTCTTCGTTAAACAGCAGCGCCAGCAGGGGCTCAACCGAGCCATCCCGGGTCAGGGGTTTGATATCAATATCCAGCCCCAGACGACTGGCAAAGGCCATCTCCGCCAGAGTAATCAGTAGCCCACCGTCAGACCGGTCGTGATAAGCCTGCAACAGCCCTTCGCGCCGGGCTTCTATGATGAAACCGGCAAACCGTTTTAGCTGTTCTGGATCATCGCAGTCAGCCGATTCATCGCCAAGCTGGTTATAAACCTGAGCCAGGGCTGAGCCCCCCAGCCGATTACGACCGGCCGATAAATCCACCAACAACAGGGTTGCGCCCAGATCGCTGGTCAATAACGGTGTCAGGGTTTTACGGACGTCGGTCACCGGTGCGAAACCACTAATGACCAGGGATACCGGTGAGGTCACCGTTTTTGATTCGCCGGCTTCCTGCCATCCAGTCCGCATCGATAACGAATCTTTTCCCACCGGGATACTCAGCCCCAGTGCTGGACAGAATTCCATCCCGACGGTGCGCACGGCTGCATACAACTGGCCGTCTTCCTGTTCATCACCACAGGCGGCCATCCAGTTAGCGGACAGCTTGATATCACTCAGCTGATCGATATCGGCAGCGAGCAGGTTGGTAACTGCCTCGGTCACTGCCAGTCGGGCGGCGGCCGGTGAGTCAATCAAGGCCACCGGTGCACGTTCGCCCATGGCCATGGCTTCGCCGTGAAAGTGCTCAAAATCTGCGTGGGTAACGGCGGCATCCGCGACCGGAACCTGCCAGGGACCCACCATCTGATCCCGCGCTACCAGACCACCGACTGAGCGGTCGCCAATGGTGATCAAAAACCCCTTATCGGCAACGGTTGGCAACGCCAGCACCCGGTTCACTGCCTCATCAGGAGTGATGCCGGATAAATCGAGTCCGGGATGCGCGAGCTGGGCCGTTACACCGGTGCGCTGCAGCCGCGGCGGCTTGCCGAGTAGCACCGGTAATGGCATGTCGACAATGGCGTTGCCAAAATGTTCATCTTCCACCAGCAGGTGGGGGTCATCCGTTAGCTCACCCAGCACCGCAAAGGGACAGCGTTCACGGCGACAGAGCTCGCTAAATGCTTCAAGTCGATCCGCATCGACCAGCATCACGTACCGCTCCTGAGACTCATTACTCCAGAGCTGCAGGGGTGACATGCCCTGATCGGCGCTATGAATGCTCCGCAACTGCAGATGGCCGCCCATGCCGGCGTCGTTAACCAGCTCAGGAACTGCGTTGGAGAGCCCACCGGCTCCGACATCGTGGATGCTACGAATTGGGTTGTTGCTGCCCTGACGCCAGCAGGCGTCAATCACTTCCTGGCAACGACGCTGCATTTCCGGGTTATGGCGCTGCACCGAGTTGAAATCCAGATCAGCCGCATTGGAACCGGTTGCCAGCGACGAAGCCGCGCCGCCGCCTACACCGATTGGCATACTCGGGCCGCCCAGTTGAATAATTAATGCGCCGGCATCGGCACTTAGTTTTTCGGTCTGCTGATCGCGAATACTGCCCAGTCCACCGGCGACCATGATCGGCTTATGGTATCCACGCACCTGGTCCTGAACCCGTTGTTCGTAACTGCGAAAGTAACCGCTGATATTGGGACGGCCAAACTCATTGTTGAAGGCCGCGGCACCAATTGGGCCGGCGATCATAATTTCCAGCGCGGAGGCGATTCGGTCCGGACGTCCATACTCAACTTCCCACGGCTGACGAGCGCCCGGGAATTCCAGGTTCGACACCGAAAAGCCAGCCATTCCCGCCTTCGGACGAGACCCGCGGCCGGTAGCACCCTCGTCACGAATCTCGCCGCCCGATCCGGTGGCCGCTCCCGGTAAGGGGGCAATTGCGGTGGGGTGATTATGGGTTTCCACCTTCATCAGGATGTGGCTGAGTACCGGCTGCACCGCGTACTGGTGACCCGCCTCGGGTTCGAAACCACTGCCCTGCGCACCTTCAATGACTGAGCTATTGTCGCTATAGGCGACCAGTGTGCCCTCAGGGTGCAGCTTGTGGGTGTTACGGATCATCCCAAACAGGGAATCGGCCTGAGTTTCACCGTCAAGCGTCCAGCTGGCGTTGAATATTTTGTGCCGGCAGTGCTCCGAATTAATCTGCGCGAACATCATCAATTCGGCATCCGACGGATCCCGACCGGTGCGCTGATAAAAGTCGACCAGATAATCAATTTCATCGTCGGACAGCGCCAGCCCAAGTTGCTGATTGGCTTCGATTAACGCCGTTCGGCCTGCCGTGGAGACACCGACCCGTTCAAATGGAACTGGCTCGGCATGGGTAAAAATCGACGATACCGGGTAGTCGCCAGCGACCAGCTGCTCTGTCATCCGGTCATAGAGCGGAAAGGCATGGCTGGCGCTGGCAGCCGTAATCAGTTGCTCAACACTGATCCCGGCGACCGAAACCCGAACACCTCGCTCGATGCGCAGCAGACCTTCAAACCCACAGAGCTGCAGAATTTCCGTCGCCTTGCTCGACCAGGGCGACTGACTGCCGGCCCGCGGCAGCACCAGCAAGCCGTCCGTTTCCGGCTCCTCAATCCCTGCTGACCCATCAACGATTAGCTGTAGACGCCGCCGCTCGGACGCCGACAGCGAGCCACTAAACTCGGCAAAATAGCTAAATCGGGCCTCTAGCCCATTGACACCGGGCAGCAGCTGACGAAGTTGCTCGACCAGCTGATTTTGACGAAACGGTGCAAACGCTGAATCACCGGGGAACTCTAACTGGATGGTCGCAACGGACGGCTGGGGTTTCAATCGAGGGGCACACCCAGACGGCGAGCGACCTCCTCGTAGGCTTCCACAACACCCCCCATGTCCCGACGAAAACGGTCTTTATCGAGCTTTTTACGGGTCTCAGCGTCCCACAGACGGCAGCCGTCAGGGGTGAACTCATCGCCTAACAGTAGCTTCCCTTCATACATGCCAAATTCAAGTTTGTAGTCAACCAGCAATATTCCAATGTCGGCAAACATCGGCTTCAGTACGTCATTGACTGCCAGCGTCTGTCGTTGCATCTCGTCGATCTGTTCCTGGGTGCCCCAACCAAACAGACGAATATGGTGGTCGTTGATCATCGGGTCGTGGAGCTCGTCATTTTTCAGGAAGAATTCAAACAACGGGGTTTCCAGTTCAAGCCCTTCTTCGACCCCTAACCGCTTGCAGAGACTACCGGCAGCAATATTGCGCACGACACACTCGACCGGCAACATATCTAGCCGTTTGACGAGGCTCTCCTCGGCCGACAGCAGGCGGTCAAAATGGGTTGGCACGCCGGCGGCGGCCAGCTTCTCCATTACAAAAGCATTGATACGATTATTGACTTCGCCCTTGCGGTTGAGCTGATCAACTTTTCCGCCGTCAAAGGCAGAGGTATCGTTACGAAAATGCAACACGAGACGGCTCGAATCATCGCAGTGATAAACCGTTTTGGCTTTTCCCCGATATAACTCGGAACCGCGAGACACTGACTCAGTCGTGGAAGAACTCATATTTCACACCTATAAATTACATTAATAATTGAACAAAGCTTCATGATAAAAAACATTTTTTCTAAAAATTTACCCAATCAAATCCGGTGGACTGGTCAGCCACAAAATGCTCAACGCCACTGGCACCTAGCGTAGTGGCTAACTGAGCACGCACTTTATCCGGATGATTGTTTTCGACACTTAAATGCATCGCCACCACGCCCGCCAGCCGTTGATGGTCCATCCCGGCCAGCAACTGAGCAGACTGGTCATTGTTGAGGTGACCATAATCGCCACCGACTCGAGATTTCAGGGAGTCGTGATAGGGACCCTCCGCCAGCATCTCGCGGTCATGATTAAACTCCAGCATCAGATAATCGACCTTGCTGAGCGCTTCCTGCATATTCCGAGTCACGTGTCCGGCGTCGGTTAACAAACCTAGCGAGGAGTTACCCGTATCAAACACAAATTGCGCGGGATCGCGAGCGTCGTGGGGAACCGGGAATGGCCTGATTTCGATGTCACCGATACTGAAATTTTCGTGGGCATTGAATTCATGGATTTCTGGTAAATCCCCGAGCCGCTGGTGAGCCGCTCGCAGCGTTCCATTGGTGAGATAAACCGGCAAGCCCAGATCGCGGGCTACCACCCCAACCCCGCCAATGTGGTCGCTATGCTCATGGGTTACCAGCAGCGCCGACAAACTCGACGGGTCAATTTTACGCAACGCCAGCCGACGCCGCGTCTCTTTCGCTGAAAAGCCGCAATCGACCATCAACCGAGTACCTTGGTGATCAACGAGCGTTGCGTTACCGCGGCTGCCACTACCCAGCGATGCGCAGCGCACCGTCAGCGCAGGCGGTTAAGGAGTCGACCTAACAGGGCATCAGCGCCGACGCTGGAGTCGAGTTTCTCGTCCTCGTCAAATATCAGCACCTGATTTCCGCCGGTGGAGATAGGCTGAACAGCAATAAGACGTGTAATCATCTCAGGTTCATCACTGCCCCAGAACTTCATCTTTTTAAGAATCCCGCCCGACTGCTTTACCGCTGCCTGGTCGGCAACAAAGTAAAGTCCCCGTGAGCGGTCACGATCTTCAATTTCCAGAGACTCATTGGCGATAGCCATGCCAACCTCACGCCAGGTCCGAGGAAAGTCCTGACTGGTGATCAACCGGCTGCCACCGGCATGTTTCTCAAGCCGATAGCGGAAACCTTCCGCCACGACTGGCGCGGTAACGGCATTGCTCGACGATTCAGCGACGAACTGTCGGGCCGTGTTGACCGGGGTAGTGGTGGATGGCTGGGCGGACGCTGCGGTGGCAACTTCAGGGCTCAACTGCCGGTGAATACTTTCAAGCGCTGCCGTGGCGGTTAACGAGTTATCCAGCTCGTTACCATCATAGGCACGCACCAGTGTCGTTGGCTCACCGAGGTTTTCTATGACCAGCTTGACGTCAACCATGGGAACGTCGTCGTTGTTCCAGAAGGCCAAACGGTCAACCAGGCCACGCTCCAGCTCACCAACCAGCGGATAGGCAATCTCAAAAGTGCCCCGCTCACGGTTAAGGTGGTTAACTTTTATGCCTAATTTGGCCACGGCACCCCGCACCTCATTCCAGGCAGTCGCGGTGCCACCACTGATCCGCAGGGTGGTCAGACCACTTTCATCTCGATTAATAAATGAAATCGCTTCCTGTTGGCGCCTCTGACCAGTACTAACCGCGCCTCGACGGGCGGAATAGACCACCCCGTCATTCTCGTCCACGCCGGGGATCAGCAACGCATCGCTGCCGGCCACGTTGCCACGAACCATTTCCGGGGGAATTTCCAGCGGTGGCAACTTGGTTGCAGCCTGGTACTCTTTTTCAGCCGGATCACCACTGATATATGACTCGATTTTAGCGCAGCCGGTCAGCAGCAGCAGAAACGTGGCCGTGAGTCCAGCGGAGCGCAAAACGGGATTAATTCCGGTCATCAAATTTTCCTGAAAGTTGTATTGAGTAGCATCACAGTGCGCAGACCCGGATAGAAGTCCAACATCGACCTGTTCGACAATTAACTGTCGATTCCAGCCCGCACCATCGAATCGTTCAGTGATTGGTGGAACTGGTCCGACAGGGGCGTTAACGGCAGCCGTATTCCCGTCGGGATTAATCCCATTTTCGCCACCGCCCACTTCACCGGAATCGGATTGGATTCCAGGAATAAATCGCGGTGCAGTCCCGCCAGCTGATCATCCAGCTCAGCTGCTTTATCAGCATCGCCGGCGAGTGCCGCTGCTGCCATGTCGTGCATGAGTCTCGGCGCGACGTTAGCGGTCACGGAAATCACCCCGGAAAAGCCCATCAGCATCTGTTCGCACGCCAGGTCATCGTCTCCGCTGAACAGGGTTATCTGACTGCCACAAAGGTCGACAAGTTCACGACTACGCTGAAGGTCACCCGAGGCTTCCTTAAGGGCCACAATGTTACTGATACCCGCCAGCCGTTGAACCGTTTCAACCTGCATATCGACCGCCGTTCGGCCAGGCACGTTATATAAAATCTGCGGTATATCAACCGCTTCGGCCAGGGCTTTAAAGTGGCGGTAGAGGCCTTCCTGGGTTGGTTTGTTGTAGTAGGGTGTCACCAGCAGGCAACCATCGACTCCCGCCTCTGCGGCGGCGCGTGTCAGGGCAATCGCTTCCGCCGTTGAATTGGCACCCGTGCCCCCGATGACGGGCAACCGCCCTGCTGCTGCTTCAGTCACGCGGGTAATTACTTCAATATGCTCATCAAACTCGAGTGTCGCGGACTCACCGGTGGTGCCGACTACCACAATGGCATCGGTACCCGCCTCGCAATGAAAATCAACTAACGGACCCAGGCCGTCAAAATCGACCGAGCCATCTGCTCGCATGGGGGTAACCAGTGCTACGATACTGCCACGGAACATCCGTGATCTCCGATTGCAAAAAAAGCCGCTAATGGTACTGACCGGCCTGACAGGTTACAACTATTTAGATGGCTGAAAATAGCAGGTAGCCAGTGCTTGGTTACCCACAGGCAGTTAATTGATGACGGACTCATCGACCGCCGGGGGATTTGCCCAAACCTAAGGGTCTACGGCCGCCCCACCGTTTTAGCTTTACCCATCCCAAACCGTAAGGAATTAAACCCATGAGTGCCCCGCAATTAGACCAGCCCATGACCGATTTCAGTTGTGCCGCCACTGGCGATCAAACCATTTCTCTTTCCAGTCTCCGAGGCCGTCATGTGGTGATCTATTTTTACCCCAAAGACAGCACCCCGGGGTGCACCACCGAAGGTCAGGATTTTCGCGATGCCTACGATCAGTTCCAGGCCGCCAATTGTGAAATATTTGGTGTGTCGCGTGACTCGATTAAATCCCACGAACGCTTTAAAGCGAAGCAGGAGTTTCCTTTTGAGCTGTTAGCAGACGAAGATGAAACCCTGTGCAAGCTGTTTGACGTAATTCACGAAAAAAACATGTATGGCCGGAAAAGCATGGGCGTTGTCCGCAGCACCTTCATTATTGACGCCGAGGGCGTGCTGCGGCACGAGCTGCGAAAAATCAAAGTCAAGGGGCACGTCGCCGAAGTGCTGGAACTGGTTAAAGCGCTGTAGGTAACGTTAGTTTTTCTGCAGGTAAATTCGTTGCGTATCATCAACCTGGTCAACCTGGAGCAGTTGATGGGTGCTCTGGTCGCAAAATTTCCGCAAATCATCCTCGGCATTGGGGTCGGTGGCGATTAACAGCAGCACTTCACCCGGCTGCATACGGTTTAGTTGCCGTTTGCTTTTTAACAGCGGCAACGGGCAGAGCAGCCCGCTGGCATCGACCTGATGATCAAAACTGATGGTATTCAATGAAGGCGCCTCAACTATTTCCAGCGGGAATTATCGGCAGCTCGCCAACGATTGCAACCCAGTTGATCCTCACCCGATGATAAAACGGTGTCGGTTTTTCGGTAATTCACTGGCGGGCAGGAATCATTTTGCGTCGGTCGCGGTCTACAGGTTTTGAATCTGATTAAATCAAAGACCTGCAGGATGGGTTCACGGTAACCATGGGATTAATTATGACGCGACTCACGGCCGGAACCGTGCGCGAATCACAGCTTCTGGAATGCGAATGACGAGCAGATTCTGGTTTCTGCTCGCCCTCGCAGGTCTGTTCATTTCAATCAGACTGCCGGCGGCCCCCATCCAGTTGCCAGACATGGGCGGCAGTGCCAGCAACGTTTTCTCCCCCGAGCTGGACCGCCGAATTGGGGCGGCCTTCATGCGCCAGGTGCGCCGACAGATGAACGTCATCGACGACCCTGAAATGCAGGCGTATGTCCGTTCCATGGGGTTGAAGCTGGCATCAAACAGCAGCAATGCAGAACTCAGGTTCAAGTTCTTCCTGGTTGACAGCCCGTCGATCAACGCGTTTGCCGGCCCCGGGGGCAATATCGCCATTCACAGCGGCCTGGTTAAAATCACCGAAAGCGAAAGCGAACTGGCCTCCGTCTTCGCCCATGAAATTTCCCACGTGACTCAGCGGCATCTGCCGAGGGCATTTGAGCGGCAATCACAGCTTTCCAAACCGACGCTGGCAGCCATGGTCGGTGCGCTTATCCTGACGGCAGTTAACCCACAGGCGGGCCAGGCGGCACTACTGGCGGTCCAGGGTGGCGCGGCGCAGATGCAGATCGACTTCACCCGCGCCAACGAAGAAGAGGCAGACCGCGTGGGAGTTCAACTACTTCAACACGCCGGCTACGATCCCCATGCGATGCCGGGCTTTTTCAGCCGAATGGCTGAGGCTTCTAAGTACAGCCGCGGCAAAGACATTCCAGAATTTCTCCTCACCCACCCCTGTCTCTTATACACATCTCCGAGCCCACGAGACCT
>OJFP01000982.1_pt1 | contig 16378 bp, 10 predicted proteins | sample 1594141 | NCBI WGS metagenome assembly OJFP01 (sample SAMN05416843, study PRJEB24817) | seawater metagenome | isolation source: Sea water | place: Canada:Atlantic | collected 2013-07
GCTCGGAGATGTGTATAAGAGACAGAGTTTACAGGTAGCGCCACGGCAATCACTGCAGGTATTGTTGGTATAAGCCTTGTTGTAGGGGGGATTGGCGTAATGAATATTATGCTGGTATCGGTGACTGAACGTACCCGAGTAATAGGCACTCTTAAAGCATTGGGCGCAACACCCGGCTTTATTATGCTACAGTTTTTGGTGGAAGCCGTAGTGCTATCGTTATTTGGCGGACTAATTGGCTTAGCAATAGGCTATGGTGCTGCCACATTTATTTCGTTTATTGTTCCCAGTATGCCCGATGCTTACATACCTGGTTGGGCTGTGATGCTATCGTTCGGTTTTACGTCACTTATCGGTATTATATTTGGCTTAGCCCCTGCTATTAAAGCGGCAAGGCTAAACCCTATTGAAGCATTACGATACGAATAATCAGCATCAATCTCTACTCAGCTTTAAAAGGTACCTTAGTGCAGCTCACTTCAACTGTTTTAGGGTACCAAGCCGGGCCTATCTGATTAACTACAACCTCCGCTACTCCATTACTAAATGACTTATACGTGTGCACCGTTTGCCATTGTCCTTGTGGACAATGCTCACTTAAGTCAACCGCATCAGATCCCTCATACAAAGCTAAAGCAAAATTATGATGCCACTGAGAACTATTGTGCGACTGGTTATTAACTTTTTCAGGTACACCATTATCAAAGTAAATATTTGTGCAACCAGTTAACATAGCAAAAGTAATACTGCCTAAAATTAATTTAAGATTCATAACGCCTCCTGCGTATTTTGCTCTTCACACCATACCTTTATGGTATGTGGTGAATAAATGCCTAGCGTAATTAAACCCAACGCACCATCGCTAAATGTTTGTTGCGACTGCATTTGAGCCGCTTGTGTATCTGTACAAATCTCTTTTACATCCACACGTTCCTCTCCTACTAATCCCCATAAATAAAATGGACGGCTATCTTCGTAGGTCGCTTTACTTGTAATTTTTGCGATAGCGTGTGGCTGTATGGTAACCGCAGAACAGGCGCTTAAGCCTAATACTACAAACCCCATTATTAATGATTTCATGTTTGTCCTTACTTGGTACTTACTTTCAGTAAATAAACTTTACAGTAAACCAGTAAAATAATGAGTAAAAAGCTGTGCGAAAAATGTAGCCAACCTTACAGATTTCAAACAGTTTTTTACACAAAAAAGGCCGCAAAATTGCGGCCTTTGAGTAAGTTTAGTTTTAGCTATTAAAACTTAGCCAAATTATTTACATTGTCCTTATCAACCAGTTTTACGTAAGGATCGACTCCTGCAAATAAAGGTTTTTCTTTTACCTTTAACTCAATGATATTAGTGCCCGTTACTATTTGATGTTTTTGTGAGTAAATCACAAAATCTTCAGCGAGTAGGTTTTCAGGATCATCGCTAAACAACACAATATCAATTAACTCGTCGAGTGGCTGCTCTGTTTCTTCACCTTGACCATCAGCACGTTGCTTAACCGGGGAAGCATGATGGTGCGATAGCGCCCGGCCAACGCCTTACTAACCCCGCATCGGTTCGCATGGTATACGCCTTGAAGAGCAAGGAATGAGCCGCTCTGGAACGCCGTAATAGACGCCACATTGATGAGGAAAACACCCCTCCCTGCCGACTTCCACACCTTGATTAACCGCATTCAATTGCGGCACCAACCGCCAAGTCAAATCCATCAACACAGTCACCGTTACCTGAACCATATCGAGCCCGTACTACAGCGCCGGCTCGCAAAATTTACCAATCGCTGAAATACGCCTTTTGACTAAACCCATCGGAAAAATAAAGAACCCTAGCCAACTAAACCGTGCCCCACAGGCTCAACTGCCCATGGGGCCCCGGCGGCACAAACCCACTGGTATCCAGCGACAGCGATTCGCGCGCGGCCAGCCCAGCACTGCGACAGGCGGAATCAAAACGCTGACGGAGTAAGTGTGACCAAGCACCTTGCCCACTCTGACGGTGATGCCAACGGCTATCGTAAATCGCTCCGCCGTGTAGATCCCGCATCACGGACATGACCTTATCCGCACGGTCTGGATAGTGCTCCTCTAGCCATTGCTGCCACAACGGCCCCACTTCGTGGGGCAAGCGCAGCACCACATAGCTCGCCTGCTGGGCACCGGCCATGGCCACCTGATGAACAATATCTTCCAGTTCGTGATCATTAATAAAAGGAATCACCGGCGCCACCAATACCGTCACCGGTACGCCGGCTCGGCTCAGTTCGCGCACCACTTTAAGTCGTTCCTTTCCCCCGCTGGCGCGAGGCTCCAGCTGGCCCTTAAGGCGGTTATCCAACGTGGTAACCGAGACAGCGACGCAAGCACGCCCTGCCCGCGCCATGGGCGCAATCAAGTCTAAATCTCGCAGCACTAAGGTGCTTTTGGTAATCAGGCTGAAAGGGTGCTGACAATCCACCAGCACCTGCATCAACTCGCGCGTAATGCGTCGCTCACGCTCAATGGGCTGGTAAGGGTCGGTCACGGAACCCAGTACAATCGGCCGGCAACGGTAGCTTGCCTTACGCAAACTATCGCGCAGCACTTCGGGGGCATTGTCCTTACAGAAAATTTCGCTCTCAAAATCCTGGCCGGGGGATAGGTCCACATAGGCATGATTGGGACGCGCATAGCAGTAGATGCAACCGTGCTCACACCCCCGATAAGGGTTGATACTCTGCTCAAAAGGCAGGTCCGGGCTGCGGTTGGTCATGATAATGCTGCTGGCTTTCTCACGGTGATAGCGAGTGGGCCGATTCACAGGCGGACTATTAGATTCAGAATGACTGACGGCAAAACGCCCTGGTCGCTGGCTGAGGGTTCCCCTATTCATTGCACGCATACACTTCACCTCTGCATGTACTGTCTTTTTGTACAGTATATGCAGAGGCCTACCAACTCAAGTGCAATCCGTGCGTTCCTCGACAAAAGGCCTACAAACTGCGCAACTTACGCAGCTCGCGCACACCCACCGCCAGCGTCATAAAGTCGTAGGGGCCTTCCGCTTGCAGGCTTTGCAAGCGATGTACGCCAAAGGCTACTTTTTGGCGCGACTTCTCCTCCCAAGCAGCAAATCTTGCCGCCGCTGTCTCGCCTGCGCACTCCAGTACTTTAGCGGCCACTTGCCGATGCAAACGGTAAGAGTCTTCTCGTAGATTAGCCCGGGCCAAGGCTTGCCAGCGATCCTGAACAGACAGATCGATAATCGATGACAATAGCCACAAAATATGCAGTTTATCGCCGACGAAGAAGTACACTTGCGCTGCAAGTTTCAACGGCACCTGAGCCTGAGAGGCAAGCTCTACAATATCCAGAGCACAGCCTAGCACCATGGTATTGGCTAGCATTTTCGCTTCTTTCTCGGGCACGCCATCGTCTTTCATGCCCTCCACAGCCTGATCCCATTCCTGCCGGTAACTGCCCGGCAGCACCTCGGGCAACATACTTTCCAGTTCAGCAATGGCCTGCCGGTAACGGGCCACAGCTTCCGCCACCGGACGGCGCCCCCACTTGTAATGAATCAGCCAAGTGGTCACGTGCTTCATCAGCCCGATTACGCGACCATAAAGCCGTAATTGCACCTGACTATCCACCCGCCCATCCAGCTCATCCACCGGCGCCCAATAAAGGTCCCCGTCAAAAACGGCATGAGCCATGACATAGGCCTTCACCAGCCGATGCAATGACAAACCATGCTCATCTGCGTAACGATGAACAAAAGCAAAGCCCACGCGATTAACCACTGCATTAGCCAGCACGGTGGCGATCAACTCCCGGCGCAAACCGTGATTAAGAAGATCATCACCAAACGACTCCACCAGTTCCCGCGGGAAGTAATGCAGCACATCTTGATCAAAAAAGGCATCGTCAGGCACATCCGATGCTAGCAAGGCATCGAACAAGGCATTCTTCGTATAGGACAACAGCACCGACAGCTCCGGGCGAGTCAGCCCTTTACCTCGGGTACGGCGCTCACTTAACCCTTCATCATCTGGCAAAAATTCCACCGCACGCACCAGCATCACCTGGCGCTCTAGTGTCCGCAGATGGTTAGCATGTTCATCCAGCCGCGACGCAGCGTTATATTCCAACAGGCTGAGCGCCAAGCTTTGCACGTAATTGTCACGCAATACGGCATCGGCTACATCGTCGGTCATGCGCACCAGTAAAGGGTCGCGGGTATCCCGATCCAGGCGCCCATCGCGCAGACGCTGGTTCAATGGAATCTTGATATTCACTTCCCGATCCGAGCTGTGCACGCCGGCGGAATTATCGATGGCGTCGGTATTAATGCGGCCACCTTTGAGAGCAAACTCAATACGGCCCAGCTGAGTGAGCCCCAGGTTGCCACCCTCACCCACAACCTGGCAGCGTAGATCCTTGCCGTTTATACGAATGGCATCGTTGGCTCTGTCGCCCACTTGGCCATGGCTTTCATTACTACCCTTCACATAAGTGCCGATACCGCCATTCCAGAGCAGCTCCACCGGCGCCTTGAGAATCGCCGTAATCAATTCCGCAGGCGTCAGCGTGCGCTCAGTAATCCCCAACGCCTCGCAAGCCCGCTCACTGAGCTCAATACTCTTGGCACGGCGCGACCAGACGCCCCCCCCTTCAGACATAGCCTCGCGATCGAAGTCATCCCAAGTGGCACCTTTGGTTGTAAACAGGCGTTGTCGTTCGACAAAAGTAGCGGCCGGGTCCGGGCTTGGGTCGATGAAAATATGCAGGTGATTGAACGCGGCAACTAGCTGAATCTGGTCTGATAGCAACATACCGTTGCCGAACACGTCCCCACCCATGTCACCAATGCCAACCACAGTGAAAGGCTCAGCCTGAATATCCTTGCCCTGTTCGCGAAAGTGGCGTTTTACGCTTTCCCAAGCACCGCGAGCAGTAATACCCATTTGCTTGTGGTCGTAACCCGCACTGCCACCTGAAGCAAACGCATCGCCCAGCCAGAAACCGTAATCGTCAGCCAGGCCATTGGCGATATCCGAGAACGTCGCAGTGCCTTTATCTGCGGCCACCACCAAATAGGGGTCATCTACGTCATGACGAACCACCTGATTCGGCGCCACGATCGTATCGCCCTCGCGGTTGTCGGTGATATCCAGAAGCCCGCGAATGAAATCTTTGTAACAGGCGATGCCTTGCTGCTGCCACGCCTCCCGGTCACTGGGCGTGCCGCCTTTCACTACAAAGCCACCCTTGGCACCCACCGGCACGATAATAGCGTTCTTAACCATCTGAGCTTTGACTAGGCCCAGCACTTCGGTGCGGAAATCCTCACGGCGGTCGGACCAACGCAGGCCGCCACGGGCCACAGGCCCACCACGCAAATGAATACCTTCCATGGTGGGCGAATAGACAAAGGTTTCGTACATAGGCAGCGGTGGCGGCAACTCGGAAACTTTCGTTGGGTCGAGCTTGAGGCTGACATAAGATTTGTCGTTGCCTCCTGCCGTTCGCTGATAGAAGTTAGTACGCAGCCCTGCTCTCACCACGCTCAAAAACGCCCGCAATACTCGGTCTGCATCCAGTGAAACTACGCTGTCCAGTTCTTGGGCCAAGCTCTGTGACAGTTTCACTCCTTCATGCTCACGGCGACTATCGCTTAACTGCGGGTCAAAACGGTTCTCAAAAAGCTGCACCAATAAATGGGCAATGCGTGCATGTTCCGCCAGTAACTCCTCCATGTAATTTTGAGAGAAGGGTAATCCTGTTTGAATCAGGTATTTTGTCAGCGTACGCAAACACACCACTTGGCGGGCATTTAGCCCTGCCAGCAACACCAGTCGATTAAGACCGTCATTTTCGGTATCGCCATTCCAACATTGCAGAAAAGCCTGTTCGAAATAACGTTTCTGTTGCACCGGCCCCAAACAGCAGTCCCCGTTGACTTGCACATCAAAAACCTGAATCCAGCGGGGCTCACCGCCGCGAGGAGTCACCTGGGTGGGGTTCTGGCGCACGACTCGCAGGCCAAAATTCTCCAGCGCCGGCAGCACAGCGGATAATTCAATGGGATTATTCAAACTGTACAGGCGCAAACTGGTTGGACACGCCGCACCATCCGCATCGGAAACAGTCAAACAGGGCAACACAGGCTGGTCCGCTCTCAGCTGAATCAAGTACTGCAAGTCTGCGGCAGCTTCCACAGCGCTGTAGGCTTCCCGATAACTTAAAGGAAAGGCTTCTCTATACTGCAACGCCAACGTAGCACCGTCACCGGCCCGGGGGCCCATCTCCTCGCACTCGTCATTCTGGTCACTGGTTTTGCGTAACACTTCCCCTAGCTGATCAGACCAAGAGCGGGTGATCTCGATCAACCGCTCCTCTACCTGGTTATCGTTCATTGCCAGCTGCATGCCCTGAGGGATGCGCACAATACAATGAATCCGAGCCAGCCCTTCACGGAGAAAATCCACCGTACGTTCCACCGAGCGGCCATTACACAATGTCATCAGCTCAGCCGTCACCTTGTCGCGCAGTTCCGGGGAATAACGCTCGCGGCTTAGGTAAATCATGCAGGAATAAAAACGTCCGTAACGGTCTCGACGCACGAAAACCCGCAAATGGTGACGATCACGCAGGGCACGAATACCCATGCAAATGTCATACAGCTCTTGCTCGCTACACTGAAATAATTCATCACGGGGCAGTTGGTAAATAATGTCGCGCAGGTGCTTGCCGGAGTGCGAGCGACCTGGCAAACGAGAACGCTCCAGCACGTAATTCACCTTGCGGCGAATCAATGGAATATCCCGGGGCCGGTTGATATAGGCATCAAGGGAAAGCAAACCGATATAGCGGTCGGTGCCTTCAACGCAACCGTCTGCAGCCAAACGTTTTACCGAAACCACATCCATGTAGTGAGGATGATGAATATGCGAACGCACATTGGCTTTGGTGACAACCACTAGGCGACCATGGCGGATGTATTTGGCCATTTCTTCATTCGGTGCAATAAATTCATCCGCATTGGCATAGGGGCTATTCGGGCGGGCCAGACCAAGCCCTGCAGCATTATCCAGGTGCAACTGGATGCCCCCCTCCATATCTTTTGCTTCAGAGCGGGCATAACCAAGAAAGGTAAAGTGCTCTTCAGACAACCATTCAATAAACTCTTTTGCTTCCTGTAGCTCCTGTTGGTCTCGATTAGGATAACTGGCCGATAAATTAGCCTGGGTCGCGCTAAGGTTATTGAGCATGGGCTCGAAATCTTCCACCACCACACGCAAGTCATCGAGCACACGTTCAAGAATAGCCTGCAAGTTGGCGTAATCCTTATCCTCGCCCAGCGGTTCGAATTCCACATAGATCATGGATTCAGCGGGCTGCTCACCGTCACCGACACCAACCACCTGGGTGAGATGCCCATGGGCATCGCGGCGCATCTGAATCACCGGATGCACAGTCCAGTCAATAGCCGTACCCGCATCACGCACGGCCATAGCCACGGAATCCACCAAGAACGGCACATCATCGGTAACAGTGCGTAGTGCAGCAAGCCCACCGGGGTGGCAAGGGGGTTTCAAGTGGATAAGGGTTTCGCCGGGGTGGCGTTGGAGTGTCATCAACCAGTGCTGCTGGGCGATTTGAAAAAGCGCCTCAGGGGAGCGAGCGGTCAGTGCAGCAAGGCTGCTCATTTCATAATAGGCAGTGAGAAAACTGCGAAAAAGAGACTGTTGATCAGCGCCGATGTGAGCCGTCACCAGCCCTTCCAGCTGGGCCTGCAATAGCGCTTCGCGTTGAGCGACCTCATACTGCATCAAAACCTCCGGCGTCCTTATACTACGAAACGTATCGAGTAAAACCGAAGCACGTGGCCAACCACGACCTTCAAGCTCTCCTAGGCCCGCCGGGCACACGCACAGGCCTTTTCGCTCACTCTATACCCCCGGTAGCAATGAATGCCAGCCTGGCTTTTCATGTCGTAGAACCACGCTCAAGCTCTCCGCTCATTCTTTAAGGAATGCCAATCTGAGAGCGCCGTCATACTCGACAAACGCCCCGGCCTAATTAAACGAAACGGCGTGGCCGCCCGCTAATAGCGGCCACAGGGGCAGACGGCAAGGCCTAAAAGACCTTAGAAGAAAGGAGGAGAAAAGAGGCGAGAAACTACTGCATCGATTCCTGCTGCACTAACACCCATGGCGGCAGCACCACGGTCCACAGAGCTTTGTCTTCGGCGAACCAGGCTTGTGCCTGCTCATCGCTCACCTTGTCAACCTGCGTCTTGTCACGCCACAGAGCAATCAGTTCTGCCTGATCTTCTGAAAATGCCAGCGCGACCTCAATCAGATCTAACTCTGGCGCCACATAGATCGTCTGGCCACGGGCAAAGAAGGGCTGCAGCTCTTTCCAGCTAGCTTTTGCGGTTTCGTGGTTGAGTTTAGCTTTGAGGATTTCCCGCTGTTCTACTTGCTCAGACATGACCGACTCCTGCAATGAAGCGATGCATTATCGAGGTTCTGCTGCGGGCAATCAAAGGGAGAAAAAAAGACGCCCGCCATTTGGGGGTGGCGGACGTAAGCTGTACCGGGTCGAAATCGAACATCCGTGTTCCATCGCGTCCTTGCGAGATCCACTTTAGGCAAATCAGCCAACGCTAATAAGGTAAAAAAACGCCAATCCCTGTAAGCTTTTCGCCATATAACGCAAAGGGCAGGTATTTCTGCCCAACACAGCCTGCGTTACCACTCGATAGTTCGACTTGCCTCCGGTACTGCCCGGTTTCGGCGATCGAACAGAGCAAACTGAGCCCCCTTGTCATCAAATGACACCACCGAAAACGCATTGTTGCTGAAAACCTCCCCCGGCACGCTGACATGCCCTAAGGGCCGTCCCCAACCGCTATACAGCAACCCCGGCACCCGAATCATTGGACGATACCAACGAAACGCGAATAGCGCGGTGGGCCAAAACAACCCCGAACAGGTCCAACTGTGCACCTTCTTGCCCCCATTCAAGGTCAGGCTAGCGTACAGAGAGGCATGCACATCACCGCTGAGCACCACCAGTTTTTGGCTCGCGCTTTTTGCCATGGCCGACAACAAGCGCTGGCGCTGATGACGAAAGCCTTCCCAGGCATCCTTACCCTGAAAGGGACGGCGTTGTTCAGGAAACATAACAACGGAGGTCACCAAAACCTTGATGCGATCAGGATCACGATCTAGCCATTCGACAAACGCCTGCTCCTGCACCTCGCTGATCATCTTGCGCTGCCAGGGCCAGCGGCTTAGAACCCGCTCGGTACGCACATCCATCACAAAGAAATCCGCCGGGCCACGGGAAAAGGTATACCAGAATTTATCGGGATCGCGGTCCAAATAGGTGCCGGCCTGATTCAAGGGAGCAGCCGGAGAATGGGACGCTTGGTAAATCTGATAGGCCTTGATCGCAGCCGGATACTTGTTGGTCCACCGATCGGCATCCGCCTTGGCTGGCCAGTTATTCTCGATTTCATGATCATCAAGGATCATGTAGCTATTAGTTTCCCTTAGCAGTTTCGCCAAATGTGGCTGAGAAAAACTGGTCCGATAGAGAGAATCGAAATCATCAGGGGTGGTAGCGGCACCAATGCTATACAGGGCATCGGCATAGACCTGATCGCCACCGAAGAGCACAAAATCCAGATTGTGTTGCTCCGCCTGGGCCGACATTTCTGCAAAAATTTTGTCCGCGCGATCATCCTGAATAATGCCATCCAGCCCTACAAACCGGTAACAACAGGAACCGAACAGGAAGGTAGTCTGATTCGCCGTTGGCTGATGGGTAGAAAAGCGCCCCGTATCCACACCATGCCAATCCAACGGTGTCTGTTCTTCCGAGCGCACCCAACCTGCCTGATATTGATAGCAGGCCCCCGGTTTTAGCTTATTGATTACCACGACCCCGGACCCGTCAAAATTACCATTGAGGCGGAATCGTCGGGGTTCAGACCAACGTTCTTCGCCCAGCTCACGCCAACGCACCCGCCCCCACATGAATTTGTTCCCGGCTCCTAGCTCTCCTTTGGGCAATGCCCCGAAAAGACGCACATGAGACTCCCCGGACTCACCGGTAATAGGGCCAACCGAAAAACGGTTTACTATTGCTACCATGGGTTATTCTCCCGCTGCATTGAGCCCCCCGGCTCACGCTGCTAGCATCACTGAAAAGAGGTGAGATCCCCCCTTCATCCACTGATGGATATAGACACTTTGTTCAACGACTCGAAAGCCACCCTGTTGTTGCTTGTCGCTTTTTTATCAGTCTGTCTGTCCACACTGGCATCCGCCAATGGACCGGACACCCAGATTATTGGCGAACAACAAGAGCACCTACACCCTTATAAGGGCCTGTATTCCTTTTGTACGCCTGCGGATCAATCACCAGACATTACTGACATTCTTCAACGCCGAGACCTACCATGGCAACCTACCGGTGCCGGCGTACCGAATTTAGGCTTTATCAGGGATCATTGCTGGTTCCGTTTCTCAGTTCGCAACCTTAATCAGTTCCATAGTGCCTGGCAGCTGGAAATCGACTACGCCATGCTCGGCGAAATCGATGTTTACCAAATTGATGCCGGCGGTAATCTGGTTGCCCATTTCCAGGCAGGCATGGACCGTGACTTTTCAGTGCGCCCAGGCACCGCCCCCAAGCCAGCCTTCCCGCTTACCCTACCGGCCGGCACCGACAGCGACATCCTGCTCAAGGTTTCCTCTGCACACAGCATTCAGTTACCGCTGGAGTTGATGACGCAAGAAAACTACAACGCCTCCACGCAAACACAAAGCATAGTGCAAGGCATTTTCTTCGGCGGCATGCTGGTGATGATTCTTTATAACCTGTCGCTGTTCTTTTCCATCCGCGAAAAAGTCTACCTGCTATATGTATGCTGGTCCGCCGTTGTCACCCTGTTCATGGCAGTCCTGCATGGCTATGCCCAGCGTTATTTGTGGCCGCACTCTATCCTGATCAGCCAGTACATCATTCATTACCTGCTACCCTTAGTGGCACTGCTACCGCCTCTGCTTGCCCTGCATTTTTTATCATTACAGGAAAAATCCCCTCGCCTTGCCGTGTGGCTGCGGATCTTGATCGGCATAGGCACGATACTATTTCTAGCGACCCCCTTTACCAGCCGCACTTTCCTAATACCGATTTCCGCTAGTGCTATTTTGCTGATGGATTTCAGCATTTTTCTCATCGGCCTAATTCGCACCCGAGCCGGCGATCCGGACGCGCGTATTTTCACCCTGGCTTGGTTCTGCTTTATTGTCGGTGCGGCGACTATTGCGCTGAATAAATATGGCCTAATCCCGCGCAACATACTGACCGAAAACCTAATGCAAATCGGTGTTTTCTTGGAGGTCGTGCTGCTTTCACTGGCCTTAGCCCGGCGCATCAATCGCTTGAAAGAGGCCCACTCCAACTCCGTTCGCGACCGCGCCATCGCAGAAATGGAAGCGTTTAAGGCTGGGGCCAGAAACCACGCTAAAAGTGAATTTCTAGCGACGATGAGTCATGAAATTCGTACCCCCATGAACGGAATTATGGGCATGACTGATCTGTTGCGTCGCACCGACATGACCCAACAACAGGAGCAATATGTCGGCACCATCTACCAATCGACCCAGTCGCTGCTAAGAGTCATCAACGACATTCTTGATTACTCTAAAATTGAGTCCGGCAAACTCGAACTGGACTACCGCTCTATCGCGTTAGAAAACATCGTCGATGACTGTGTTCGCTTGTTTGCACTGCACTCCAGTGAAAAGGGCCTACCGCTCTATATCCACATTGATAGCCGCGTCCCTGAGCGCATCAAAACCGACCCCATTCGCCTCAAGCAAATCATTACTAATCTGCTCAGCAATGCCTTCAAGTGCACCGATCGGGGCCACATTGCCCTGCATGTAAACTTGAAACAACCCCCCAATAACAAGGGGGTATGCATGCTGATGATCGAAGTAGTCGATACAGGGATAGGTTTGGATGAAGGGCAGCAATCATCGCTGTTCCAAGCATTTACGGACCTGTCAGCCAAAACTAAACACAATGGTGCCGGCCTTGGGCTGGTAATCTGCAAACGGTTGATCGAACTACTAGGCGGGGAAATTGGTGTCTCCAGCTCCCTAGGCCGCGGCGCCACGTTCTGGATATCACTGCCCGTAGAGGTGGAAACTAATCAAAGAAAACCGGTTTTGGAAAATCGCAAGGCCGTCATTATTTCTAGTTCCGCACCACAACTACTCAGCCTGTCTCAGATGCTTAGCCGCTGGGGGGCTAAAACGTTGGAATATCGCAACGTCGCTGCGGCGCTGAACCCTGCCAACCCTAGCCAAGCCGTGGATTATCTTATCGCTGAATTGCCGGTCCTAGAAAACCCGCAAAACGTTGAGCAACTTCGTGCCCAATTCGATAACCCCGCGCTGATATTGCTGCACCCTACAGGTCAGCCTCTCAGTGACAATCTACCGGAAAATCTGCTGCTGATAGAAACGCCGTTTTCCTGCCAGGCACTCAAGCGCAGCCTGCTAACTGGCCCCGACGAAAACAGGGCCTTTACAGAAAAACGCGCGCCCTTAATCTGCCTGGACCAAGCCAATATACTCAAAGTAATCGTGGCGGAAGACAATGCGGTGAACCAGCTGGTGATCGACAGCATTCTCAAATCACTGGGTATTCATGCCACCCTGGTTAGTGATGGAGAGCAAGCCCTCGAGCTGGTGCGCAACCGGCCAAATCACTGGGATATCATATTCATGGATTGTGAAATGCCCATCATGGATGGCTATCAAGCCAGCCGGGAAATTCGAGCACTCGAAGCCGAACATGAAGCACAGCCCCATTGCTGGATCATCGCCCTGTCAGCCCATGCCACCGGGGACTATGTGCAAAAAGCCCGTGATGCCGGGGTAGACGATTACCTCAGTAAACCGGTTTCCCAGCAACAGGTGCGTGACGCCCTAAAACGCGGGCAGGTCCCCAAGGGCACTCGCTAATTGCCATACCTGCCTGAGAGACGAAAGCTAACCACAAGCGGTTCTCTCAGGCACGGTGATTCCCCCCACGCACACGAAACATACCTGCGATTGCCTGCCATTAAATGCCCACCGGCGCCCCTGTTCCCAGGGCCCAGGTTTCACCGCGAATATCACAGGATGAAAAACCCCGGCAGCACCCGTATCATAGGCCACCCATTTTTTGGAAATTGATGCCGTTCCCATGAGTGACACTCCCCGCAAGATACTGGTCACCAGTGCCCTTCCCTACGCCAATGGCCCTATTCATCTCGGCCATTTGCTGGAATACATTCAAACGGACATCTGGGTTCGCTTCCAGAAACTCCGTGGCCAGCAATGCATCTATGTGTGTGCTGACGACGCCCATGGCACCGCCATCATGCTCAAGGCCGAGGAAAACGGCGTCACCCCGGAACAGCAAATCGCCCAGGTGAAAGCCGACCACGAGCGTGATTTCGCCGATTTCCAAGTAAACTTCGACAACTACTACAGCACCCACAGCCCCGAAAACCGGGCGCTGTCGGAAATGGTATTCCAGCGCAACAAAGATGCGGGCTACATTCTGGAAAAAACCATCACCCAGCTGTATGACCCGCAGAAAGGCATGTTCCTGGCCGATCGCTTCGTTAAGGGCACCTGCCCCAAATGCAAAAGCGAAGACCAGTACGGCGATAACTGCGAAGTGTGCGGCGCCACCTATACCCCTGCGGAGCTGATTGAGCCCTATTCTTCCGTCAGTGGCGCCACCCCGGTGGAAAAAGAAACCACCCAACTGTTCTTCGACCTGCCCAAGTTCGAAGCCCTGCTGCGCGAGTGGACCCGCTCCGGCGCCCTGCAGGAACAGGTCGCCAACAAACTGCAGGAATGGATTGAAGACCTGCAGCCCTGGGATATTTCCCGTGAAGCGCCTTACTTCGGCTTCGAGATCCCCGGCTACCCGGGCAAGTATTTCTATGTGTGGCTCGATGCCCCCATTGGCTACATGGCCAGCTTCCAGAATTACTGCGACCGTGAAGGGCTCAGCTTCGACGATTACTGGGGCAAAGAATCCACCGCCGAGCTGTACCACTTTATCGGCAAGGACATCATCAATTTCCACGGTTTGTTCTGGCCCGCCATGCTAGACGGCGCCGGCTTGCGCAAGCCCACTGCCATCTACAGCCACGGCTTCGTCACCGTGAACGGCGCCAAGATGTCCAAGTCCCGTGGCACCTTTATCAAGGCCCGCACCTATCTGGATCACCTGAGCCCGGAATACCTGCGTTACTATTTCGCCGCCAAGCTCTCCAGCCGCGTGGACGATTTCGACCTGAACCTGGAAGACTTTGCCCAGCGAGTGAATTCCGACCTGGTGGGCAAACTGGTCAATATCGCCAGCCGTACCGGTAACTTCGTCAAGAAGTTCGGCGGCACACTCAGCACCGAGCTAGACAACATGATGCTGGTGCGCGAAGTGCAGGAAGCAGGCCCGCGCATTGCCGATTTCTACGAGAAGCGCGAATTCGGCAAAGCCATGCGTGAAATTATGGCCCTGGCCGATCACGCCAACGTCTACATCGCCGACAAGGCTCCCTGGAGCCTCTCTAAGGAAGAAGGCAAAGAGCAGGAAGTGTTGGCTATATGCAGCACCGCCATTAACGTCTTCCGGCTGCTGGTGATCTACCTGAAACCGGTTTTGCCCGCGTTGGCCGAACGCGCCGAAGCCTTCATGCAGGTGGAGCCGCTCACCTGGGCGGATTCGGAGCAACTGTTACTCGGCCATGAGATTGCCAAGTTCAAGCCTCTGCTCAGCCGTGTGGATATGGCACAGGTAGAATCCATGCTCGAAGATTCCAAAGAAAGCACACCGGCCCCCGCTGCCGCCAAGCCTAAAAAGGCCGCCACCCAAAAAGCAGACGCAGCCGACAATGACGAAACCATCAGCATCGATGATTTCCTCAAGGTGAAATTGCGCGTGGCCCGCGTGGCCAAGGCCGCGCACGTAGACGGTGCCGACAAGTTGTTGCAGCTAACGCTGGACGTTGGCGAGCTGGGTCAACGCAATGTGTTTGCCGGCATCAAGGCCCGTTACGCACCGGAGGAGCTGGAAGGCAAGCTGGTCGTATTGGTGGCCAACCTGGCACCACGGAAAATGAAATTCGGCATTTCCGAAGGCATGGTGCTGGCCGCCGGCCCCGGCGGAGATGATATTCATATTCTCAGCCCCGACAGCGGCGCCGAACCCGGCATGGAAGTGCGTTAAATAGACGTGCGCTAATTGGCGACATAAAAAAACCGGCCACCGCCGGTTTTTTTATGTCTATCTAAAATCAAATCACCGCAGAATGTTGGGCAGAGTGTCGGGTTACGGCTGCGCCTAACACGACCTACCAGTGCACGCGGGGAATATCGTGTAGGTAGGTCGAATTAGCCTGAAAGGCGTAATCCGGCATTAAGCTTCAAACTCAATTCAACGTCGCCAAGTGCTCCCGCAGCGTCGCCTCATCTTCAATGGTAATCCGCCCGTAACCCAGCGTAATCAGCCCCTGTGCCTCAAAGTTTTTTAGCGTCCGGTGCACCCCCTGGCGGGTCATGCCCATCATATTGGCAATGTGTTCGCGGGTCAGGCGCACCGTCACCGGTCCGCCCTCCGGCTTGCCGCCACGCTGCATTTGCGACAGAAACAACAGACGCTGCCCTATTCGCGCCTGAGTGCCACGCAAGGCGTCTTCTTCAATCATGGAAATGGCAGACCACAGCCGTTGGCTAATCAGATCCAGCACCATCGGATAGCTTTGCGGGTAACGTTGCAGCAAGTCACGGAAATAAGGGCCCGGCACCTCCACCAGCACGGCGGCCTCCTGTGCCGTGGCCCCATAGACGCGCCCAGCCCCCGGGGAAAACACCGCGTCGCCAAACCAGGTGCCGCGGTCAAATATAATCAACACCGCTTCCTGGCCCTGTGCATTCACTGAACTAATCCGCACCTGGCCCTCGGCAATCACACACAGATTGGACTGAGGTTCGCCCTTTTCATAAATCGGCTGATGGGCTTGAAACGCCCGCACACGTGCATGCCGCGCCGCTTCATGCAGCGCCTCGTCCGGGAAACCCGCCAATAAGGGGCAGTGCCGCAGCACCGTATACGCATCCGTCATGGCCCAATTGTAAACCAGTTGACAGTTTTCCCCCTAACCCCCGGCCTACACTCGAGGGAGTAAAAAAACAGACCACATCATAAGGGGCACCCCCCCAGATAAGCCCCACATAACGGGAGAGCGCTACATGAACCTGTCTCTTATACACATCTCCGAGCCCACGAGACCTCTCTACATCTCG
>OJFP01000983.1_pt1 | contig 16357 bp, 14 predicted proteins | sample 1594141 | NCBI WGS metagenome assembly OJFP01 (sample SAMN05416843, study PRJEB24817) | seawater metagenome | isolation source: Sea water | place: Canada:Atlantic | collected 2013-07
ATATCGTGATTTCTTCATAGAAAACTCCTTTATTTCATTATAAGAATTTTCTACTTAAAACTCCCTTGGTTTTTTGGGGGGATTACAGGTGTGTAATCCCCTATTCGTACTCTGTTGCCCTTTACGCTGACAATTGTCAAAGTAATATCATCACTAATAATGATCTGTTCTTCTTCTACTCTAGTTAAAACCAACATGCCATATCCTTATGTATTGTTAAACATTTCGAACTTACTAAATATTACTTAAGTAGTGAATCGACAAACCTTCTACTTAATAAGCTCTACAGATTTTTAAAGTAAGGACCATAAATATCAACCATTAAGATTAAATCAAATTCACTCATTTTCTTTATATCAATAAAACTTATGCCTAATCTTATTAAACTGTTTAATATTTGAAGATATTCTTACGGTGGTAGGCTAGAAATTTGCACTGAGTATTACTAAATGCCCCAGTGTTGTAGACACTAGGCAGACCCCACTGTATTAAGGTCTCTAATTCTAGTTCGTTAGATATTAATAAATCACCATTATCAGCAAAAGATATGTAGCCTTTGTCAAAGAGATGGTCAACGTGTGGAGCAAGCAATAACCCGTTACAACCATTTAGCTTTTCTTCATCATTACTGGTTTTCCAAGGCTTGATGTGGCTTGCCCTTAAGTGAATGAGTTCGCTTGTTCCTGTGACACGGCATTTTGTTTCATTTAATCTTACATTTGCTTTAAATATCCCTTGCCCACGCCTCGAGTTTACTAATTGTTTTTTGGTGGTTTCTCCAATATCTGTACGCCCATGGATCTCTTCTTCCAATTTAGAAGCATCACTATTATCAAATTCTTCAACGATCAATTTATCAAGCACCATTGTATAAGAATCGCCAATTAGGGCTTTTAATTCTTCTGCCAGGGTTTCAGGAATAGCTGTCAAATAGACGCTTTGAAGCCCATTGCCATTGGGTTGAAGTGGCGAGTATTTTTTAGGGAGGTGCGGTCTTAACAGATCTATGTGGTCTTTAGGGCGGATGAGTGTAGGTAATTCCTGAAACTCTACAGGAACAAGCCATCCTTCATTCTCCCAATAACTGCCGGATGTACCAAAATCAGGCTTGGGAGAAGATTGTGCGGGCCCTTTTGCAATGCCAATTGCTTTGATTCTTGTATCGCAGAAAGAAAAAACGATGTCACCCTGCTTGACCTCCAGCATATACTCATAGAACTGGTTCCTATGTCGATTTTTCTTGGTCTTAGGCGACCAAAGAAAGCCGCCAGGGACCTCTGTCGAGTATGTTTGGTTCTGATTGACCCACCAGTGCTTCATGAGACCTCCTTTGTCTTTATGATTCCTTATAGCATGGTGCCACATCTTTTAGACAGAATACAGTTAACAAATTTACTGTAGAAAGAGTTCGACTTAAGTTAAAGCACAACTTAGAGCGCCCATTATTTTTTACATAACTCAAAAATATGGGTGAATTAGCTATAGCGTAATAAAAGTAACTACCACTTGTTGTAGATGACTTTATCTGCTTTTTCTCTATTGCAAGTTTGACATAGAAGTTGAAGATTTCTATATGTCGTTTCACCACCTTTACTATAAGGGACAATATGATCATATTCTAAATATTCACTTGAACCACAAGCTGTACACTTACCATAGTCACGCTGCCATATTCGATCTTTAAGATCTTTAGGAATGCGTCTAGTTAATTTGCCCTGCCCGTCCATAAAATATATTTTCTTTTTATGCCATGGCTCCGAATTATTTATATAACTAACAACCTCTTCGTGAGTCGGATAATCTTTTGATTTTAATTTACGCTCAAAACATCGGGTGCTGTCATTAAAGTAATGAGGAATTATAGGCTGCAACCATGCGGCCATTTGTTTTGCATTAAAGCCTAAAAATGCCCCCATAATTAATTTATTATTAATGACGTCAATATTCTTAGCCGACTTTTGAAATAGCTCGATGCCTTCTATCAACATTAAATGAATAAATTCATTATCCCACTGATGTTTTCTCAAGTTTCGAAAAGAAGCCTCTAGAGCGTTTCTTTTATTTATATAGTCCTCCATCACTTATACCTCTGAAAATTATTTGGTTTAGCGTACTTAATACCCCGCGACCTTAACAGTAGTACCGGTTCGATTCCGCCCCGAGGAGCATTGAATAACATGCTCTCAACACTTAACGGTGTTGGGGCTTTTTTATTGGTGCAAGGTCGAAATAAGAAAATTGAACCTATCTTGCTGAGTTGCGCATGCAAAATGCATCGATTAAACCTTTCCCCCAACGCCTTTAAATTTTTCCACAAATGCAGCGACCTTTTGGAAGACACTCTGTTTCTTGGTCAGATATTGCGGGTTTAACGGGCTCATCTTGGGCAGAATGGCATTGAGCTCTGTTCCTGCGTCGCTGGCGTACTCCCGTTTAAGAGATGTCGTGATATAGCGCTTCGCGGCTTCTTGATTCAGGTTCTCAGCATTGATCAGCTCTTCTACCTCACGCTGTTGTTCGATTTGCGCAAAGAAGAAGAAGGCCTCAATCACGCTGGCCTTCTCACCAATCTGGTCAAGGTCGGTTTGATTAATGAAATCCACAACCAGGCTTTCTTTTGCACGGTTGCCCAGGCTGGCACGAATCACTCGGCGCACTTCGTCAACCAGATCGGCTTTGCTCTTGTTCCTCTTGTTATGCTCAAAGATCAGCTCCAGAATGTAATCTAGGTTGATCTCTTGTGACTTGAGCAGGTCTACCTCAAACACCACATCATCCCAGTCGATGGTGGATTTTTCTTTTTCCTCGGCCGATTTTTGGCGACGCTGCCAGTCACGAATGTCGTTGTAGGTAGAACGGTAATCCTGAACCTTGCGATCGGCAGGCAGATGAATTGTCTGCAACTCTGCCAGTTTTTTATCGTCTAAATAGTGCTCGGCTTTGAACCCTTCCACAGCCTCCAAGTCGTTCATATCAACGTTTTGAAGCGCTTTCAAACTGGCAAACTCATCATAGTTTTGCAGCACGTTCTCTACGCGCAGGTATTCGCCAAAGAGTTTGGCAAAGTCTTTTTTATCGGATTCTTTTTCAATGGCGGACGGATCAGGAAAGCGCTGTTCCAACTCGCTCACCACATCCATAAAGCCGCGCCTCGCTTCACCGGTCAACACATCGGTAAAGCCATCCATGTATTCCTTGTAGCTTTTTTCTAGCACCACGTTTTTGGTGTTTTTATCTCCAAACAGCGTGATGGCATCCACGGTTGCCATTTCAAGATCTCGGAATGTGACAATATTACCGAAGGTTTTGGTGGCGTCATAAATACGGTTAGTACGTGAAAAGGCTTGCATCAAACCGTGGTAACGCAGGTTTTTGTCTACAAACAGAGTATTGAGCGTAGGGGCATCAAAGCCAGTGAGGAACATTCCCACCACTATAAGTAAATCAACTTCCTTGGTTTTCACCCGCTTGGCCAAATCGCGATAGTAATTCTGGAAGCCGTTGCTATCGACACTGAAATTGGTTTTAAAGCAGGCGTTATAGTCGCCTATCGCCGCGTTTAAAAACTCTTTGGCGCTGCTATTCATGGCTGAGACATCAAAACTTTCATCCAGAATATCGCCAACCGCATCCTGCTCTTCATTGGCGACAAAGGAAAAAATGGTGGCGATTTTCAGCCGCGTTTCGCTGCTTTTATTTGAGGGATCAGTCTGCAAACTATTCAGCGATTCATAATAGAGTTTAGCGGCATCCACACTGCTCACGGCGAACATGGCATTAAAGCCCTTGGCGTTCGTCTGCAATCGGTGAGTCTTCTGGCGGTAGTTGTTCAGAATGTACTGAGAAACTTCGCGAATACGCTCGGGGTGCAACAGCGCCTCTTTGTTTTCAGCAGCAGATAGTTTCTTCTCATCCTGTTCAGTTTCAAGGGCCTTAAATTTGTGGCGCACATCGTTGTAGTCCACCTTGAACTTCAGTACCTTTTCGTCGCGTATCGCGTCGGTAATAACATAAGAATGCAACTCACGGCCAAATACACTAGCGGTAGTTTCCGCACCTAAAGCGTTTAGCGGGAAGATGGGTGTACCGGTAAAGCCAAACTGATAGAAGCGTTTAAATTTCTTGTTCAAGTTTTTCTGAGCTTCGCCAAACTGGCTTCGATGACACTCATCAAAAATAAACACCACCTGTTTATTGTAGATGGGTAAATCGCCTTCGTTTTTCATCAGGTTGTTGAGCTTCTGGATGGTGGTGACGACGATCTTGTCATCATCTTTATCCAGATTGCGCTTTAATCCTGCGGTACTGTCAGAGCCGTTTACGCTATCGGGCGAAAACCGCTGGTATTCTTTCATGGTTTGAAAATCTAAATCTTTTCGATCCACCACAAAAAACACTTTGTCGATAAACTCAAGCTCAGTGGCCAAACGAGCCGCTTTAAAGCTGGTTAAGGTTTTACCAGAACCGGTGGTATGCCAGATAAAACCGCCGCTTTCTGGCTTACTCCAATTTTTTGCCTGATAAGAGCTTTTCACCTTCCACAAAATACGCTCGGTGGCGGCAATCTGGTAGGGGCGCATCACCAGTAATGTGTCGCTCACATCAAACACCGAATAATGCAGCAACACATTGAGCAGGGTGTGTTTCTGAAAGAAAGTCGCGGTAAAGTCTTTTAGATCTTTTATGAGGCTGTTATCAGCCTTCGCCCAATTCATGCTGAAGTCGAAGCTGTTTTTGTTGCGCTGGGTGGTATTAGCAAAATAGCGGCTATCGGTACCATTAGAGATGACAAACAACTGCAAGTACTTATAGAGTGATTCTTCGCTGTTAAAGCTCTCTTTGCTATAACGATGTACTTGGTTGAAGGCTTCACGAATGGCCACACCACGCTTTTTCAGCTCGATCTGCACAAGCGGCAAGCCATTTACCAGAATGGTTGCATCATAGCGGTTGGCATGGCTGCCGGTTTGTTCAAACTGCCTGATCACCTGAACTTTGTTGCGGGTGATGTTATTTTTATCCAGCAGATAAATGTTTTTAATGCGGCCATCGTCAAACACAAAGTCGTGAATATAGTCATCGTGGATCTTGCGGGTTTTATCCAGAATGGTGTCACTAGGCTTATCCAGATAAGTTTCCACAAAACGCAGCCACTCACCTTCAGAAAATTGCACATTATTTAACGTTTGCAACTGCTCGCGCACATTGGCCAGCATGGCTTGCGGGTTATTCAGCTCCGGCAGGTACTCATAGCCCTGATTTTGCAAATCCTGAATAAGTTCGCGCTCTAACGCATCTTCACTTTGGTAGCTTTCGGCCACTTTCCAATCTTTGTTATATTTATCCAGAATGATAAAGTTATTCGACTCAGCGATGGGCTTGGTGTAATCAACCATGTTGATCTTCCTGTTGCAAAAATCCGTAATTATTAACCAAATTATCCAGTAAAAGTTTAACAGTTTGCTTTTCTGGATCGGTAGGCTGCGCTACTTCTTCATTCGACAATGTGCGGTGGCTACTAAATTGAATTATACGCTTTAAATACGCCTCTTTATCGCCAGGCGCTGAATCCAACAAATCCGCCCACTGATTGTAGCCAAGAAAATTGGAAGTCTTTTCATATAGGTTGCGCAGCAATGTAAAGTGGTACTTTTGTACATTGTTTTCGGCAATCGCCTGCTCAAGAATTTGCTTTAAATAAAGGTGATATGAAAAACTCTTGTTGGAATCACCTTGCTTTTCTGTCAGAGAAAAAGTGCCGTCCTCAAGTCGCTCCAACATATAGCAAGCTTTATTATTTAGCTCATTGAATAGAACATTATAAAAAAGTGGATTGTGCGTTGTTACTATAAACTTTAGGTCTGAAGTGCTAGATTTGATCAGTCCAGCCAAGTTGACGGCAAGCTCAATCAAATGATTTTCATCCAATGAGCTGACTGGGTCGTCAATAAATACATATTCCAGATGCTCAAAACCACTGGCCCCACTTTCATCCGTTTCAGCAGTGTTCAATGCATCGATAATTTGTTCTAGCAGGCTATAAAAAATACTCCAAATAAAATTACTTTCTTCACCTTTTGAGATTTTAATATTGGATTCATTTTCATCATTACCACGCTCAAATGAGAATGTAACTTCAGAAAAATCTGGACTGAACTGTGGTGTTAATTTTGTATTGGTATAACGTTGAAAATGCGTTTTGGCGTTTTGATCTTGCCCTTGCTCTTGTAGCGCCCATTGGGTGTAAGCATTAGGCTGAATGATTAATTTTCTTTCGCTGTCACCTACAAGGTCGTTATCCCAATAAAACAGGTCTTCCGTAAAGGCATTGTAGTAAAGCACCTTGGATTGATCATCTTCAGCTTCTTCATCACCATTGATTTTTGGCGAAATAAACTCTTTAAACGCCCGTGATAGACGAGTTTTACCAGAGCCATTAAAGGCATAGATTAACTGCACCTTCTTATTAGCGTCTTTTAGCTGCTGTGCTATTTCCGTTAGCGTCTGGCTCATATCAGGCCGCCACCTCTGAATCCGGCCTAGGAAAGCTCAACAGCAAGTCGCGGTAATACTCATATTGCTGTTGGCGCAATGCAATTTCGCGGGGTAAGCCTTCGGTGATGGAACTGGTTAACGTTTCAAATTTATCAAGGATTCCAAGAGTACGATCTTGCTCTGCAAGCGACTTCTTGGGATCGTCAGGGAAAGGAATCGGCACCGTAATTTTCTTAACCATAGGAACTGTAAGCTGCGGAATTCCCCCCTCAGTCCCCCCAATGAGAGTCATATCTAAAGCATAATTAAGATACCTTGTTCTGACTAAACTCTGTTCGGCCACTAAGACTATTAAGCGAATAATAGGAGTAAACTTGGCTTCTCTGACTGTGTGGTATCCAACTTTTGCGCCCCGCGCAGAGATTGTCACCGCATCGCTATCAATTTTATAGCCATCAGTGTAACCATATAGCCCCTTTTCACCCGTTGCGTTTGCATAGATTGGATAAAGGAATTCGTCAGTTGGTTGGGTCTGACCTTTAGCGCAGTTTTTAGGTACATCTCCGCCAGCAGAAATCGAGGCACAAACATCCCCCAACGTCTTCCACTCAACTTCCCCCTCTTCAAAACTCAACAACTTGTCGCGGTAGTGGTTGTATTGTTTTTTGCGGGCGGTCAGCTCGGCGGTCAGCTCGGCGGTCAGCTCGGTGAAGGTGTCCAGAATGCGGACGATTTCGGTTTGAATTTCCAGCGATTTTTTGGGGTTATCTGGGCAGGGGATGGGTATTAGTGTCTCTTTGGCACTTGACCAATGCCGCTTATAGTTAAGCTCTTTTCTATAAAAATTTTGAAACGCATGATAAATGTACTTAGCTCTACTCCAAGTTGGGCTAAGTATTTTTAGACCATCTGCCCCTTGAACAAAGGCAAAGTCGACATACTTAATATGTTCAGAATGATCACCGAAAATTACATACTCACCAGTTTCAATGGGTGTAACCATCTCATCAGTATAGCCAGCAATAAATCCTATACCTTGATCGACAATTGGAAGTCTTCCGCTTTCTCGATAGGCCTCTCTCTTTAGTTTTGATGGTGCTGTTACAGTTTTAACTAGCCCCCCCAATGTTTTCCATTCAACCTCGACCCCATCTAGCAGTTTTTCTATATAGCTTACGCTGCTCATGCCTCCAGCTCCTCGCCTTCAATCTCCGTCACAATCGCATCAATGTCTTTGCGCAGTTGGGTAATCTTAGCGACAGTAATTTTTAGATCAGCATTCAGCTCAACAATATTAGTCACTGTGCGGGTGTCTTTGGCTTCTACATAACTGCTCACCGACAGGTTGTAGTCATTAGCGGCGACCTGTTCAAGTGGTACGGATTTGGCGAGATGATCGACATTCTCTTTGTTATCAAACACAGTCATGATTTGCTGGATGTGGTCATCGGTCAGCGTATTGGTGTTGGTGTCTTTTTTAAATAAACCGCTGGCATCAATAAACTGGGTGGTGGTATCGGTTTTGTGTTTGGAGAGCACCAGAATAGTCACCGCAATGGTGGTACCAAAAAACAGGTTGGGTGCGAGTGAAATGACCGTTTCAACATAGTTATTATCAACTAAATATTTACGGATTTTTTGCTCGGCACCGCCACGGTAAAAAATACCGGGAAAGCAAACAATGGCCGCGCGGCCTTTGCTGGATAGGTAACTGAGCGCATGCAGCACAAAGGCAAAGTCGGCTTTGGATTTGGGCGCGAGCACACCCGCTGGCGCAAAGCGATCATCGTTGATCAGGGTTGGATCATCACTTCCAATCCACTTCACGGAATACGGAGGATTGGAGACGATGGCATCAAAGGGTTTGTCGTCACCAAAGTGCGGGGCTATTAATGTATTGCCCAGCTGCATATTGAACTTGTCGTAGTTGATGTTGTGCAAAAACATGTTCATACGGGCAAGGTTGTAGGTGGTGTGGTTAATCTCCTGCCCCCAAAAGCCATCTTCAATGATGTGATTATCAAAGTGTTTTTTGGCTTGCAGCAGCAGCGAGCCGGAACCGGCAGCCGGATCATAGATTTTATTGACGCTGGTTTGCTTGTGCATGGCAAGCTGAGCAATCAGTTTGGAAACGTGTTGTGGGGTAAAAAATTCACCACCGGATTTTCCCGCATTGGCGGCATAGTTGGAGATCAGGAATTCGTAAGCATCGCCGAACAAGTCAATCCTGGCGGCATCACTCTTTTCATAAAAATCATGACCAAAATCCAAATCTGCTACTCCTTTTAGCACATGGGCTAAGCGGCTATTTTTATCTTTAACGGTATTACCAAGTCGGTTACTGGTCGTATCGAAATCGGCAAACAGACCTTTAATGTCGCCCTCGGATGGGTAGCCACTGGCCGAGGCTTCGATAGCGGCAAAGATAGCGGCCAAATCGGTGTTCAGGCTTTCGTTGCTGTTGACGTTTTTAGCAACATTGGCAAAAAGCTGGCTGGGGTAGATGAAGTAACCCTTAGTTTTAATTGCATCGTCTTTGATGTCTGGCGTGATAACCTCATCGTCAAGCTTTGCATAATGAATACTCTCGTCATCGGCCTCAATATAAAGGGCAAAGTTTTCGCTGATGAAGCGGTAAAACAGGGTGCCAAGGACATATTGTTTGAAATCCCAGCCGTCTACAGCGCCACGTACATCGTTGGCAATGTCCCAGATTTGACGTTGAAGGGCGGCACGTTGTTGGTTACTTGTCATGGTGTTATTCCTGCTTAATCTTCGGTAAAATAATCAGAATCGATTTGCTTAATAGCCATAGGTTTGCTTGGTGGCAACACCTAAGTTGTATTGAATCATGAGTTCGGCCAGTTTAGTGCCATTAATCAGTACAATTTGCTTATCAATATTAGCGACGTAGTCTGTGGCTTCTTTACTAAATTGAGAGGTCGTTATAAACACGCCTTTTTTGGCGCGCTGCATATCTAACGCACCTGCAAACTGCTGTATATCTGGACGACCCACGGTGTTGTCGGTATAGCGTTTAGCTTGTAGATAAATAGTATCCAAGCCCAAGGGGTCTTCATTTATTATACCGTCTATACCGCCATCGGCGGTGTACTGTGTGGCCGTGCCTGATTTTTTACTCCAGCCGCCATAGCCCATAGATTGCATCAGCTCGACTACTAGCTTTTCTAGAAAGACTGGGCTTTGTTCTTTAATTGTTTGCAGTAGATCAGAAGTAAGGCTGTTTTGGATTTCGAGGTGCGCTTCTTCGAGACGCTCTAATGGGTCAGTAGAATCGGTCGTGTCTTCAGTCTGACCATGCGTATCAGTATTAACCGATTTAGGCTTGGCAGTATGGAACTCGAGGAATTCAGGAAATTGCTTGAGATAACGCACATCAATACGTTCTGGTTGCTGCTTGAGAGCTTCTAGTCCACGTTCGGTAATTTGTAACTGACTTCTACCGGGTGCAAACAATAAACCGGCTTTTTTCATATAGGTATTAGACCAGGCGACACGATTACGTATGATCGGCTGCTTACCTGACGGAAGTTTCTCAGCTAACTCGGTATCCGTCAGTTTAAAGAAAAGGCATACCCTTTCAAACGCGTCATTAAAAGTGTGAACCTCTCCGTCTCGAACGGCATTGAGCAAAGGTCGCATACATGATTGAAAATCAGGGATTTGCACGTAGTCCTCCTTGGCACGTGTTTATTCTTATTAGGCTGCTTAATCTAACAGGTTTGGATTCTATTGAACATGACTTAGTTTTATAAAAATAAGAGAATATCGCGCTTATCTCTATGAGCAAAGATAACGCTCAGAACTCTTCTGTTTCTATTTGGTGAAAACGAGCTAAAACCTCAGCTTGTTTATCAACTGGATCAAGTTCATCAGCTATTTTTGTAGCCCACTCTAGCCATTTATCGAAGCCCTCTTCTTTATTTTCTGATCCCTTAAAGGCTGAAACCAGATTCCGAATGGATGTTGCCCGATCAAATGCCTGAGTCAGTTCAAATAAGTGATTCCGCCTAGCTTCTTCGAGTTCCTTCAAACGGAGCAATTCCTGGTTACTCTTTACTCTTTGCTCCCATGCGAGATCCCTTGCCTCCTTTTTAATGGTTTGCAACTTACTATATTCAAAGGCTTGTTTAAAACCTTGCACGATACTACTTACTCGATTTTCAAGTTTTTCTTTAGTCGTATCTTTCCAGCGCGTTTGAAGCCCACGCCAATGTGTACCCTCAATTGAGAACTCAAGAGTACCTGAAGGTGTGTACTCCTTTGTGGGCCATGAAACCCCGTCCTTTCTCTTGAGGTTAGTAATTTCATCTGGGATCTGAGTTACAGGTTCCTTCAATTCAAATCTTAATTTTTCACCCTCGAAGACAAAGACACCATAATTAGCGTCACCCCTATATCCAGTATCTTTTTCTAGTACCCAATCATATGAATCAAAAAACTTGATAATACCTTGCAGAAACAAGCAAGCACGGTTGAACGTTCCGGGGGTTACTTTAAGGCCCATATCAACAGAGATATTTCTAAAAATAAGTCGGCCATATTGGTCCAGAAGTTTGCTGTTCTTAAGCTTTCGATACTCTTTTATCAATGGGTGATAACTATGTACCCGCTTTGGGATTTGAAAGGCTGGGTCTTTGGTTAATGGATTGGTTTCAGGGCCATGTAGAACACTTCTAAACCTAGGATTGAACTCTATCAGCTCTAATGCTTGATCAGTGCTACTTGGGAGTGGTGTTTTCTTAACAGTTTTGCCATGTTCCAGCTTTGCCCAATAGCCCATTTTAGGCCGTGGAATATTATGTTTTTTACATTTTTTCACCAGACCTTGGTCACTTAGATCAAAGCGTTTGGCTAGTTTTATCATGGGTAATGACCACACAAGGTCATAAAGTTCTTCACGTTTAAGGGTCTTTGGCTTTGTCATGATCAATAAGAATTATGGTTTATCTATATTTCAATCATTTCACCACAATTTAATCACGTCAGTGTAAAGCTGCCCTTCTGATCAGCAGGGAGGATTAGTCCCATGTGTCCAGTGTACCTATGTTTAAGCATTTGAAGGTACACAAGGGCTTATGCGAATGATGTGTCATGAGCAGGTGCAAATGCGAAACTATTCCGAGATTTAAACCAAAATAATCCACAAATTAAGCCGTAAAACTGCTTCCTAAGACTTAAGGGTTTAAATACTGTTAATCATTGGGTCACTGGTTCGAGTCCAGTCGGAGGAGCCATATATCAAAGCCTTAGCATCGAAAGACGCTAGGGCTTTTTTATTGGACCAAGGATGGGGGTGGTTTTCGCACATATTCCCAGCTAAAAGCCTTTAACTAAGCGCCTTAAGCCATTAATCTGCACCCCTTCTATAGAAATACTTAAGCCAACACCTCTGTTCGGTGAGTTTTCCCACCTAGGTTGGTGCCCAAGATCATTAGACCATTACAATTTGTAGGCCATAGCTCTGAGTTAAATTCGCCCTATAAATTTCTGCAGTTGAATTAGTAAAAGACCAAACTCAACTTATTGTGTTTTCAACATTTCCATCATATCACTATGATAATGTTAACCCTAAGCTGGTATGTAAACTTTGATACAATGTGGAAATGAACAAAATAATAATACTTATTCTATTACCTTTTATATCCGGTGAAATTTTTGCTAACAATTTAAATAATGCCTTAGATGTATATAATAAAGGTGATGAAGAGATGGCCTTAACTATGTTACTGCCACTGGCAAAGAGCGGTAGTGCGAGAGCTCAATTTGAAGTTGGGAAGATATACTCAAAGGGCAAAAGTGAAACTGATACTATAAGTTTTGGTAAGGCGATATATTGGCTTCAAAAAGCAGCAGAACAAAGGTTTCTTAAAGCACAATATAATCTCGCAATTTTATATGACAAAGGTATATACGATAAAGGTACCTTGGTTAGAGACGGTAAAAAGGCTGTTTATTGGTATCAACAAGCAGCAAACGCGGGTGTTGACCGAGCACAAGATGCTCTAGGTATGAAATATCATAAGGGCGAAGGAGTCCCTCTTGATCATGAAAAAGCATTCTCTCTTTTTAAAAAAGCGGCGGAGCAAGGATATCCGCCCGCCCAATTTAACCTAGGCAGTGCTTATTTCGAAGGTCTTGGAGTTAAAAAAAATGTGCAAAAAGGAATTTTATTTTGGATGAAGTCTGCTAGAAATGGTGATCTTTCCGCTCAATTTAACCTTGGTACAGCGCATGAAGAGGGAAAACATGTTAAACAAGATATAAATAAGGCTATTTTTTGGTTTAAGAAAGGCGCCGAGCAGGGAGATGCTAAACTGCAGTACAGCTTGGGGCGTTTGTATATGATGCATATGCCCCGTAATAGTAATGCAGAGTACTGGACTAAAAAAGCAGCAAGACAAGGTATTTCATGGGCTTATTGCAATCTGGCACTAATTTATGCTGAGGGTATGGGTGTTCGTAAAGATTTAGTTTCAGCTAGGCAGTGGGCTAAGAAGGGTGATGCTTTAGGTGTATCACAATGCTCTCGGATTTTGAACAGCTATAACCTATATTTAAATTAATAATAATTTCAAAAGTTTTTTATGAATATTACATTTAACAAAACATCAAATGTTCATTGATTTAATATTTGCAATAATTGCTTTTGCCTTAGGACTAGTAATGACTAAGAATGCGGGCATAAGTCTAATAGCGGCCATTCTTATGTTTTTTTGGTAAAACTAATTAACTTTAATTTAAACTTATTCAAGAATGGAGTCTGATAATGGGATTGTTTGGTAATTTTTTTGCTGGTGGTGAGGCTATTACGCTTCAGAAAGAGTTTGAAGAAATAAAGCCGTACTTAGACGGGATTTATAGAGGTCCGCATTTTTATAATTTTTTTAAAACCTATCGTGAACTCGAAGATGAGGCTAATAGCTCTGTTGGTAACATGACAGAAAAAGGTGCGAAGGAATATTTTCATAGCATACTGTTCAGAGGCAAGGAAATAATCAACCATAACTTAGCTGTTCGAAGTGCCCAAATAATGTTTGCAGTTTTTCATCGTTCTACAATGTTAGATAATGAGACGGCAGCACAAACTAAAGCTGATATTAAGTACCAACTTTACTTAATAAACCTATTGACGGATGCCCTTCACTCTTCCTCTAGTAATTGATAGCTGCCATCTGGTTTCATTCTCTAGTCGACAAAGCCTTAGCATCGAAAGACGTTAGGGCTTTTTTATATCTTAAATTCACCGGGTTACTTCTACTTTGGCTCAGCTAAAGGATTTAATCGGTTGAATAATTTTATTTAAGCTCTAATGGACACCATGATGGCAAACCAAGTTGACTTCTTAGCGTTTGTTCATTTATCAATCCTTTTTTACCCCTGACAGCATCTTTGGGGCCAAACCCCATTTTTAATAAATCTATAACGATTGCTTTCTTAGCTTCCTTAGGAATTCTTAAATAATAAGGAGCCGCAGTTGGTGCTGCCTCCCAAAATTTACAACATGTGTGGCTAAACCGCCCTTGGATTTACCACCCTCCATTGAGTCGCTTTCCCAGTCACCAAATCTACGCTTATCTGCGACGATTTTTGGCCGCTGACTAATGGATACTCGCCCTTCAAACAAGCGTCTGCGAGTGCTTCTACGCTGCTTTCGGCGATACTTATGATGCCGGACCAATGACTTATATGTATCGCCGCCTGCCATTGCATCAGCAATAACCCACCGATATATTGTTTCATAACTGACGCGCATTCGATGGCTTCTAAACTCTCGCTTTAAGCGCCCTGATATAAGCTCTGGAGACAATCCTTCTCGAATATATTGCATCACCAATTCATATAAAGGTTGATGAGATTTTCTTTTCTCACATCGTGGGGTTCTTTTACGCTCGCACGCATACTCATGCGCCCAATCATACCAATAGGGGCTGATCTCTCCCTTATTTCGTTTCAGCTCTCGACTAATCGTACTCGGTGAGCGGCTGAGGCGTTTTGCTATGCATCTAATGGAGAATTTAGCGCTATTCATATGCGCTATACAAAAACGGTCTTCTGAGGTTAAATGACTGTAAGACATCGTGGGTTCCTAAGATTTATGTTGTGGTGATTTAAATTTATCAGGTTCTTGCGATGTCTGCTTTTTTAACTTAGGTGTTGCACTTGGAATGTGAATTCAGCGTTACTTTATTTATTACTTGATAACTATAACGTTGATAACAATTCCAGCCTAGCCGGTGGAGTCAAATATCAAAGCCTTAGCGTTTTACTATGACAGGGGATTTTATTACCTATAGGTTCAGCCCTTTTGCTCCGACAACCATCTGCTAAATACGCTCATATTTTTCTTGATATATCTACGGGTAACGAACTCACGCAGGTATGGGTAGTTGACCGTCTATTAGAAAAGTATCTAGTTTGACACTGGTAATGGTGTTGGAATCTAGCTGCTTAAAGCGTACTTCGTTAGCTGTTGTTTCACATAACCACAGGGTCATATTGTTTGGCTTTTTGTTTTTGAAGACACGGGCTGTAAAGAGGCCCACGCAGTTTTCTTTTTGTGGGTCGCGTGCGGATGGGTATTCAAACACTTCTACGCCCGCCGCTCTCATGGCTGAGCCTAATTGCTGTGATTGCTTGTACTGGTTTGGATGGCTGATTTCTTGTTGGTATTGGTCGAACGGCGCTGCCTGCAAGCTAACGCCCTTCGATGATTTATAGCCGACCGTGAATAGCGAGTGCTCTGATTTGATTTGCTGCTTAATGGGTTGGCCGCTCATTGAGTTCCAAAAAATAAATCGATAATACGCCGATTCGGCGAGTGTTACGTTGATTGTTGTGCCGCCATAGAAAAGGCTTGGCTCATTAGCGGAACCAAAACGAGAACCCCATTTCAGTGGCGGATAACGGAAAGGTGTCGATAATAGATAATGGTAGGCTGTTAAGTCTTCTTTGTAGATGGGCTTGGAGACTTCCAGCATGGATTCAAGCAGCGCCTGTTCGCCCAGCGTATCAACATAACCGAGTGTGGCAATTTGTTCCTGACTTTCAACGAGGCGGTAGAGTGTGCCTGCCAAAGCCCCTATCTGCTGAGCACCATGACACTCATCCCATATCACTACAGCTTGCCTCGAATAGCATCAACAAATTGCGCCACGGTCATTAAACCTTGAATACTTTCTATTTGTTTGGCCGGAATAGCACCCGTAATATTATTGTGGGTACGCATAAAGTGTTTGATCCAATCAACATCCCCGCCTGTTAATGCAAACAAAGCCCTAGCAATACGTATAACGAGAAGCGCTATTTCACCTTGTTTAGACAAAGGATCGAGCGATTGCTTTTGTTTAAGGCGGCTAATAGCCGTTCTATGCACACCTAATACAGACGCTAGCTCAGCTTGCTTTAAACCTAACTGATCTGAGGCGTTCAACAGTGCTTTTGCTAAGACGGATTCATGTGTAGGACATGCATTCTCTACTATTGACATCGGCCACCTCTTTTAAATGTTAATTATGCACAGATAGTACATTAAATGTGTAAATTTGACAATTTTAATGTATGTGTTGAGCTATTAAGGTACTCAGCTTGATTGTTGGCTAGAATGACTGGGGTATTATTAATAGTTAGTTTTCAAACTGTAATTCAGCAAGCCTTGCGTATAAACCGCCTTTATTTCGCAGCTCGACCGCATCGCCTGTTTCTACCATCTCACCATTTTCCATGACGACGATTTTATCGGCCTTTTGTACCGTGGCTAATCGGTGGGCGATAATCAGCGTGGTTCTGCCTTGCATCTGTCTCTTATACACATCTGACGCTGCCGACGAAGAGGATAGTG
>OJFP01000984.1_pt1 | contig 16351 bp, 16 predicted proteins | sample 1594141 | NCBI WGS metagenome assembly OJFP01 (sample SAMN05416843, study PRJEB24817) | seawater metagenome | isolation source: Sea water | place: Canada:Atlantic | collected 2013-07
CTACACTATCCTCTTCGTCGGCAGCGTCAGATGTGTATAAGAGACAGGGTAAAGGCCGGTAAATATTCGCCCGCAGTTGCTGCGATTGTTGCCGAGGCCAGGCAGCACGGAGTAGCAGTGACGGAGACGTCTTCGGCCCAGCTGAGGAGGCTTACCAATGATGGGGTTCATCAGGGGGTGGCCGTGCGAGTGGAGCGGCGTCGGGACCTGGATGAAAAAGCACTCGAACAGCGATTAGCGGACCATGAACGCAATTTCCTGCTGGTCCTCGATGGGGTGGATGATCCGCGTAATTTAGGTGCGTGCCTGCGGGTGGCAGACGGTGCAGGTGTTGATGGTGTGATTATGGCCCGTAGCCGCGGGGCCAGTGTTACATCGCTGGTCGCGAAAGTGGCTTCTGGGGCGGCTGAGTCTGTGCCCTGCTATCGGGTTGCCAATCTGGCTCGAACGCTCCGGTTTATCGGCGAGGCCGGGGTACAGATAATCGGCGCCGCCGATGAGTCCGCGTCCTCCGTATACGAGATTGAGGTTGAGTCGAATACGGCGTTGGTAATTGGTGGTGAGGGTGCTGGTTTGCGCCAGTTGACCCGGAAACATTGTGACCTGATGGCTAAAATCCCCATGCACGGTACCGTTGAGAGTCTTAATCTGGCGGTAGCAGCGGGAATCATGCTTTATCAAATACAGATAAAACGTACTTGATCGCATGCAAGTGATTGTTGAATCGAAGGATTTCGCCTACAATGCGCGGCCCGGCAAATCGGCCATCCGAACATCCTGTTTCGGCAATGGCGGCTACCGGGTACAAATCCATAATTTTCTCCTTGCTCGGCACAAGGTTGTCGGGCTTATTCCGTGAGGAGCAGTAAATGCGACATTACGAGATCGTTTTTCTGGTTCACCCTGATCAGAGCGATCAGGTACCTGCGATGATCGAGCGTTACAGCGAGGTTGTCAGTAATGACGGTGGAGCCATTCACCGGGTAGAAGACTGGGGTCGTCGTCAGATGGCCTATGCCATCAATAAGGTGCGCAAAGCCCACTATGTGTTGATGAACGTTGAGGCCAATCAGGCCGCTATCGACGAAATTGCGACTCTGTTTCGATTCAACGACATTGTATTGAGAAATCTGATTATTAAACGTGATCAGGCCATCACCGAGGAATCCCCGCTAGCGAAGGCGCCCGTAGAAGAGCGCGAGGAGCCAGTGCGTCGAACGGAAGCCGCTGAACCAGCCGCTGCCGCAGAATCTACTGAAGAGGCTGAGCCTGAGTCAGCCACCGATGATGCTGCTGAAACCACCGACGACGCGGATGCGTAGACGGTAATACTGGCACTGCTTTCAGGTCGGCGGCCGGACAAAGGCCAGTCGTCCTGATAAATGACAGATTTGATTGGAGAACAAACAGATGGCTCGATATTTAAGACGGCGCAAATATTGCCGCTTTACGGCAGAAGGGATCAGTGAGATCGATTACAAAGACCTGGATCTACTGAAACAGAATGTTTCTGAGACCGGCAAGATCATCCCCAGCCGAATAACCGGAACTAAAGCTCACTACCAGCGCCAGTTGGCCACCGCCGTTAAACGTGCTCGGTTTCTCGCGCTCCTGCCCTATTCGGATGCCCATGAGTAGAGGGCGTGATCCGCAGTAACCCGGTTTAGTTGGCTGATTAAACAGCCGCGATGCGGTAACAGGCATGTTTAAACGTTGGTTAATGTCGATTACCGCTGGGCCCTGGCGGTCGGGTAGCTGGGCTGCCTTACTGGCGGTTCTGGCGGTAATTGGAACGGCCGTACCGATTATGATGGTATCCCCGCTTCTGTTTGTTGGCAGCGGCGGCGTGGTGGCGATAACCGCCCTGCGTCAGGAACTAGATGGGCTAGGTCGAGCGCTGCTGCTCGGATCGCTGGTGCTGTTGGTGGCGGGCCTACTGGTTGGCTTGGGACCGGCCCTGCTCGCGGTGGTATTTATCCTGTTCTGGGCGCCGTTAGTACTGGCGGCTCAAGGTGTGCGCCGTTGGGGGTTAACCGGCGGTATTCAGGTGATTGTGGTATTGACGATCGTGGTCCTCCTGGTCGGGCATCAAAGCAATTTCCAGTCGGAGCAGTTTATCGGCGTATATGCCCAGCTTTTCCAGGAACAGGTAGCGGCGGGAACCGATGGCGAGGCTGCCACTGCCCGTCTGGAGCAGATTTTTGGCTGGTTACAAACGTATTTCTGGGGCTGGATAAGCGCCTCATTTGGTCTGCTATGGATGGTAGCCTTGTTACTTGGCCGGTACTGGCATTCACTGGTTGATAATCCCGGTGCTTTTGGCCGCGAATTTGAGGCTGTTCGACTGGGTCTTGTGCCGGTGCTGCTAGCACTGGTGGCGCTGATGGCTGGAGCGTCAAATGGCAGCGTTCTGGCCTGGGAGGTTGCCGCGTTAATATTTATCGGTGTGGCGTGGCAGGGCCTTGCCTGCGTTCAGGCCGGTTTTTCCAGGCGTAATGCGGGTCGTCTGGTACGGTGGGTTTTTTACAGTTTGCTAGTGGTTTTTGCGATGCAGATGGCGTTAGCGCTGGCTTTGATTGGGGTGCTGGATAATTTGTTTAACTTCCGCCGGCGTTTTGGTGAGGTCGACGGGCGTTAGACGGTCGTTAAGTTTGTGGTGGGCGATAGTCACACGGGTGATTTCATCTTCATTGAACATTGATTAATTTTTTTATTTGGGAGTTGCAGAGCGATGGACGTTATTTTATTAGAGCGTGTGCGTAGTCTTGGTGATGTCGGTGATCGAGTCGAGGTTAAAGGCGGCTTCGGGCGTAATTTTTTACTGCCGAAAGGAAAAGCCGTTTTTGCGACGAAGAAAAATATTGCTGACTTTGAGGCCAGACGGGCCGAACTGGAGGCTGCCGCAAACGCTGCCAAAGCGGCCGCTACCGCCCGAGGTGAGGCGATGACCGGGTTAGTGGTTGAGATATCCTGTAAGGCTGGTGATGGCGGTAAGCTGTTTGGTTCGGTTTCCACCCGTGAAGTGGTTGATGCACTGACAGCGCTGGGCCATGAAGTTGACCGTCAGGAAGTGGTTCTATCAGAAGGCCAGATTCGTGAACTAGGGAGTTATGGCGCGGAATTGCATATGCACGCGGATGTGGTGGTGCCGATAACCGTCGAGGTGGTTGCCGAAATCTGATTTACTTTTCAGCGGATCACCGTTGATTGCAACAAAAAAGGCCAGCCCGAAAGGGCCGGCCTTTTTTTGTGGTTGCTATCGACGCTTCAGAAAGCTGATCGAGTCAGTGCTTTAGCCGGCCTAAATTCGCTTTATGCATGGGTAAGATTGGCCACAGTTTGATAAGGTGGAAACTGTTCGCCTGAGCGCAGATTGCTTGCTGAGTAGCCGCTTTTATATGACCCGCAGACCAACGTCTAAGATGTCACAAGGTCGGGAGTCACGGATTAAATTTGAGTCTAATGGATACCGAACAACTAAAAGTACCGCCCCATTCTATTGATGCCGAACAGTCCGTGCTTGGCGGACTGATGCTGGATAGCGAGGCCTGGGACCTGGTGGCTGACCGAATTAGCGCGGATGATTTTTATCGGCAGGGTCATCGGGTTATTTTTGAGGCTATTCGTTCTTTACAGGATCGCTCCGAACCCTGTGACGTGATCACCCTGTCTGAGGCGTTACAGGTTCGTGGGGTAATCGAAGATGCTGGCGGACTCAGTTACCTTGGGGAGATTGCACAGGGTACCCCCAGTTCTGCGAATATCAGTGCCTATGCTGATATTGTTCGTGAACGTTCCATTACACGGCAGTTGACTCAGGTTGGTGCCCGAATCTCAGAGGTGGGATTTAATTCTGACGGTCGCACCGTTGCAGAACTGCTCGATTTTGCGGAGCAGCAGGTTTTTGAAATTGCCGACCAGGGTTCGAAAGGTAAAAAAGGTTTCGTACCTATCGACAAGGTGCTCCCGGAAGTCATTGAGCAGCTCGATGAGCTGTTTAATTCGGATGGCAACATCACCGGGTTGTCCAGCGGCTTCAGTGACCTTGATGACAAGACAGCCGGATTGCAGAAAGGTGACCTAATCATACTTGCGGCCCGTCCATCCATGGGGAAGACCTCCCTGGCGATGAATCTTGCCGAAAATGTGGCGATTCGAGAGCGCCAGCCGGTTGCGATATTTAGTATGGAAATGCCGGCTAAACAACTGGCGAACCGGTTACTGGCCTCTCTCGGCCGGGTGGACACTAAACGGCTCAGAACGGGTGATCTGGCGGAAGAGGACTGGCCTCGTATTACCTCTGCGGTCACATTGCTGAGTGAGGCACCCATTTACATCGACGATACGCCGGCACTTTCGCCGATGGAGTTGCGCGCAAGGGTAAGGCGACTCAAACGTCAGCACGGCCTGGGGCTAATCGTGGTCGATTACCTGCAGCTGATGCAGGTGACCGGTAAAACTGATAATCGAACCGCAGAAATTTCGGAAATTTCCCGGACATTGAAATCTCTGGCCAAGGAGATGGACGTTCCTGTCGTTGCCCTTTCGCAGTTGAACCGATCACTGGAGCAACGCCCTGACAAGCGGCCGAAGATGGCTGATCTGAGGGAGTCTGGGGCGATCGAGCAGGATGCCGATCTGATTCTATTTATTTACCGTGACGAGGTTTATAACGAGGATTCCGATGCAGCGGGAACCGCTGAAATAATCATCGCCAAGCAGCGTAATGGTCCCATCGGGACTTTACGACTTGCTTTCGTGGGCCAGTACACTCGTTTCGAAGATCTGGCTTTTGGTGAATACGGAGCTGGCAATTTTGAGAGTGAATGACCCTATGGACCGTCGGCGCTAACCATCGATAATGGCTAAAACAAGACTCCAGTACGTTTGCGATCAATGCGGTCACACGACTACCCAGTGGGCCGGTCAGTGTCTGGCCTGTGAAGCGTGGAACAGTCTAAAAGAATTTAAAGGCGAGACGAAGTCAGCCGGCGCTGGCTGGACTGGAGAGCGCCAGACGGCCATTCAGTTAGACCAGATTGAGTTGACTGACATGGTACGGGTCAGTAGTGGCTCTGAGGAACTTGATCGTGTGCTGGGCGGGGGGCTGGTAAGTGGTAGTGTCGTGCTTATCGGCGGTGACCCGGGGATTGGCAAATCAACGTTGCTCCTGCAGGTCATGGGCCATCTGGCGGAAACGGGAGCAGTGCTCTACACCAGTGGCGAGGAGTCAGCGCGACAGATCGCGCTACGAGCGCAACGCCTGCAGATCGGATCCCCCCAACTCTCCGTGCTAATCAGTTCAGCGCTGGAAGAAATAATATCCGTCGCTTCCGATTCCGGAGCAACGGCCCTCGTGGTGGATTCTATTCAGACGGCGGCGACCGAAGGGGTGGCCACTGCGCCCGGGGCGGTTAGCCAGGTGAGGGAATGTACGGCTGCTCTGGTACGGTTTGCAAAGCAGAAAGACGTGACCGTATTTCTCATCGGTCATGTCACGAAAGAAGGTGCGCTTGCCGGACCTCGGTTACTGGAGCATATGGTCGATACGGTGCTTTATTTCGAAGGTCAGGAATCGAGTCCCTACCGAATGCTGCGTGCGGTAAAAAATCGCTTCGGCGCCGTCAATGAACTGGGTCTGTTCGCGATGGACCCGAGAGGGCTGTTACCGGTTCGTAATCCATCGGCCATATTTTTATCTCAACACGGTAAGCCAGTGGCCGGTAGTAGCGTGATGGCCTGTATGGAAGGAACCCGTCCGCTACTGGTTGAGGTACAGGCGCTGGTGGAGCAGAGCCATTTGGGTAATCCTCGGCGTGTCTGTATCGGGCTGGATAGTCAGAGGCTGGCGATGTTGCTGGCGGTGATGCAGCGCCATCTGCAGGTGCAGATGCTGGATCAGGATATTTACATGAACATTGTCGGCGGACTCACCGTTGCGGAAACGGCCAGCGACCTGGCGGTAATTTTTTCGGTGCTGTCGAGCTTTCGTGATCGTCCGCTCAACTCCGGAGTAGTTATTTTCGGAGAGGTTGGCCTGTCGGGGGAGATACGGCCCATACCCAATGGTCAGGAGCGGTTGCGAGAAGCCGAAAAACTGGGGTTCTCAACCGCCGTGATCAGTGGCCAGAATCGCCCGAGAGATGGCTACAGCGGCGGTCTGAGAATTATCCAGGTAGGGGGTGTGTCAGAGGTTAAAGCGGTGTTTGATGAGTTAACGGTTTAAACAGGGTCGGATTTGAATCCGGTGGAGTCAACAGGATCTGATTTTAAGCTGACGCCATAAACTGCATTTTAATGGTGCCAATCTCGACAACATCGCCTTCCTGAAGCGGGCGTGCCTGTTTGCCAAGTTGCTCGCCGTTCACCGAAGGCGGATTAGGACCATCGACGTGCGCCAGGTGATAACCGCCGCCTCGACGGCTGATAACTGCGGCGCAGTGGCCTTTCTGGCCGACGTTAGTCAATGACTTGGTCAATTTGAATATCAGCCCGGATCGAGGCCCGTTTAATATCTGTAATCCACCGATCTGGGGTGCGGAAGCCGCCGTTGCTCCCGGTGCCGGCGTCGCCGGTTTTGGCGGCGGAGGGGCGATGTTCGGCATCGCGTTAACTCCGAGCACCACCGTTTTTTCGAATTCGTCATCATCATCGTCATCTTCTTCCACAGCTGCGCTGGGTCCCGAAACGAAAGTGATGGTGTGCTTGCCTATCTGAACAGCGTCGCCGTTGTTCAAAGTGTGGGAAGTAATTTTCTGGCCATCGATGAATGAGCCGTTGGTGCTACCAAGGTCTTCGATCGTCGTGGTGTCACCCTGGGTACTGATTTTTGCGTGACTGCCGCTGACTGCAAGGCTATCGATCTGCACATCAGCCGAACTTTTTCGGCCGATAATCATCTCGCCAGGGCGGACATCATATTCCGCGATTGTTGCGCCTTTGAAGGAAACGATTATCTTGGACATCAAACTAGTCCCGTGATGGTTGGATAGGCCGCACGTGTATTGATATTGACCTTAGTAAGAACCAGGTTAATCAACCCTGGGGCCCCCTCAAACGGCTGTATTTAACTAGCAACATGGTCTTTGTTAGGTCGCTAGGACGGTGAAATGATAACAAAAAGTTCTAGTTAATCAATAACCTAAAGAGATAAATTCTAGGTGTTTATTATGTCTTGTCGTTAATATTCCACGAATTTACCTGATTTACAATGTATTGCGTAAATTGTCACCGGGCTGAACCTCCGTTTTTTCATCCTGATCAAAGTATTTAGCGATGAAGAAGCCTTGCCCTAAAACGAAGGCAATGGTGAGGGCCAGCAACCCGAAAAGTTTGAAATCAACCCACCTGGATTGATGGATTATTCGTAAATATTCCTGCTTTCGCTCAGTCGGCGATAGTGTGGACAGCGTTAACTTCTGCTCATCTTCAAGCGCTTCCAGTGGTTGCTGATAAATTAAATCAGCGAAAAGCTGATCGTCGGCGGCGACGGTCTGCCAGTTCTGGTATTGCTCGGCGTTGAGGTCGGTGCTGTCGACCTGGTAGATGAACGCGACGTAATAATTAGCAGCAGCACAGACAACAAAGAATAATACCCAGCTCAGGGTCATTTTTTTCCAGACTGCGGGGGGACAGGCTATCTGCTTGGCGAATAATCGTTCGGCCAGTGAACGTTGAGTAAATAAACTGCCCGCGAAAACCACTGCGAACAGGCCATTGATCAGGGTCGGTTTCCATTTAATAAAGCTGTCGTCGTTAAAAAGCAGGGTTAACGCCGCCGCCACACAAATGATGACCAGACTGGTGATTTGCAGGGTCTCCAGACGGCGCTGACGATACCACGTGTACCCGACGGTGATGCAGGAGGTGATCGCCGTGGCGACCACGGCCGCATAGATCCCATTAAGTTTGTAGACAATAAAGAAAACAACGACCGGTAAAAAATCGACGAAAAATTGCATAATAATTCTATTTTTCCTTTTGCGACTTTCCGTTATGGTCAGGAAAGATCGGCAAGATGGGCTTACTTAAGGATACAGCGATGGCCACGGTTTGGCGCGTCCATTCTATCGACCCGCAGCAACGGAGCATTCAGCAAGCCGGCAAAATACTCGCTTCCGGCGGCCTGATAGTTTGTCCGACGGAGTGTAGTTATGTGCTGCTCCATCGACTTAACGAGAAAAAAGCGCATGAAAAGGTATTAAAGATCCGTGATCTTCCCAAGGAACATCAGTTTACCCTGCTCTGTAGTGATTTAAGTGAAGTAGCACAATATGCTCAGGTGGGGAGCGCTGAGCATCGGATTCTGCGTAAGCATTGTCCTGGCCCCTTCACCTTCGTGCTCCCTGCGACACGATTACTGCCGAAAAGATTGATCGGTCCCAGACGAAAGACCATTGGTGTTCGAATTTCCGATCATCCCGTTTGCAAAGCCCTGCTAGCAGAATTAGCGGAACCGGTCATTACGACCACCGCTAGGGTGGGTGCTGAAGAAACGGCCTTATCGGACCCCGAAGAAATTGAACGGGTTCTCGGTCGTCAGGTCGATGGCATTTTGCTAGTGGATGAGGAAGTACCGGCGGAGACCACGATCGTTGACCTGGTAAGTGAGCCGCCACAGGTAATCCGTGCAGGAAAAGGGCCGCTGGACCAGCTGGGAATTTAATCACCCTGTCGGTCCAGCAGCGTGAGTCGATCAGTGGCTATTCGTTAACCAGTTCTTTGGCAAAGCGCGCTACTTCCTCATTATTTGCGTAATCAGGGTGATTAGCGGTCAAGGTGGAATACAGCTGTGTCGCTTTTTCAGGATCGCCGGTGCGGTGATAGGCGACCGCCAGGTGGTAAGTTATTTCCGCAGATTCTGGGTTTTTTTCGTGGGCCATGGATAGCAGCTGTAGTCCACGGTTTTTGTCTCCCTGAACCACAAAAATCCAGCCAATCGTGTCGAGGACCTCTGGTCTTTCCGGATTGGTTTCGGCGATCTGGTTTGCCAGTTCAATGGCTCTTGGGTCGTTTTTTTCGAAATAGAGCCAGGCAAGATTGTTCAGTGCGAGCGGTTGAGTAGGCTGTTCAACCAGTATCTGCTCGTAAAGACGAAGCGCGCCTTCCTGATCGTTAGCCACGATCCGCATGTTAGCGAGCTGCAGCATCCTGCCCAGGTCATCCGGGTGTTCGTTAACCCAGTCGGTTAAGAGTTTCTGCGCACGAGCCTCCTGTTTATCCGCTATTAGTTCGCCGGTGAGGCTGGAGACAAGGTTGCCGGTTGGGTTTAAATTGAAAGCTTCCGTATAAGCGTCGATCGCTTGCTGGTGACGTCCGGCAGCGCGATGAATATCACCGCGAAGAGTGGCGACTATGCGCATGGCCGGTTCTTCTGTTTTGGAATAGTCGGTTAGCAGGCTTTCCGCTTTTTCGATATTTTTCTCCTCTAGTTCCAGAGAGACTGAGTTAACAAGAATTTCCAGGTTTGAAGGGGAACGCTCCACCAGTTCTGTCAATATTTCTCGCGCCCGGTCAGGCCGATTATTCATGCGATAGAGCTGAGCTAAAGTCAAATTAAAGGGGTCGGTACGCCGATCGGCAGGAATTGACTCCAGTGTTCGCAAGCCTTCGTTTGGCAATCCCTGGCTGACTTGTATCGCAGCGATCATTCTCGCAGGCGCGGGGTTTTGAGGTTCAATGATCTGAGCCTGCTGGGCGTAATCTAAGGCTGCTAAAGTATCTCCGTCCGCTCGAATCAGTCTGGCGAGTGTGAGCAGTAAGTTAGCGCTCTTTGTGTTTTTTGCCGCCGCTTTTAACCGTTTTACGGCGGCTGGCTTCTGATCATTTTGAATTTCTAGATCGGCTAACCCTAGCGTTGCGGCCAGGTTGTTGGGATCAATAGCGAGGACGTCATCAAAAATTTTGGTGGCATCCGCGAAACGGTTTTCTGCTTGAGCGATGCGTGCCAAGTTGAGGCGTGGCGGGATGTAACTGGTGTCAGCGGTAATGGCTTTTTCAAACTGCTCACGTGCTTCTGGTAGTTGGTTTTGGGCTAAGGCAATCGCCCCTTTAAGATTAGCCGATAGAGCGGGTAAACCCTGATCTTCGAGCTGATCTGCGGACGCTAGTGCCTGTTCGAGTTTGCCCTGCCTGACTAGTGAGTAAGCGAGAAGCAGTTGGTGCTGGGGATTGCTGCTGTCGGTCTGGGTGAGTTTCCGGAATTCCTCAACAGCCGTGTCGACATCTCCCGCAGCGAGATGCAGTTTGGCCAACTGGCTATTAATTCGGCTAGGGTCGTCGACCAATGTGGCTGCTTTTTCCAGTAGGGTGGCGGCCTGGGCGTGATCATTGATAGCAAGAAGGGCGCTGCCTGCGGTGATTAACGCGAGCACATCGTTGGTTTCGACCGAAACGCTGTTCCCAAGAATGGAAAGCGCTTCTTCAGGGAGATTCATGCGTAATCTAGTTGCAGCCAGCAGGTTACGCCCGGTGACATTGTTAGGATCGCTGGCGAAGAGAGTCGACAGGGCATTGTTTGCCAGTTCAGTTTGACCATTGTCCAGATACAGCTTTCCTAAGAGTAGTAGGGTCGGGTTGTGTTTGGGGGCGAAAGTCTGGACAGTCTCTAGAGCATCGACTGCTGCCGCAGTTTTGTTCTGCTGGTAGTAAGCCAATCCTAGTAAGTAGTGAACGAGTGGCAGATCCGGAGTGTTTAGGGCGATTTCTTCCAGTGCGGTAGCCGCCGAAGACCATTCACCATTAGCTAACTGGACGCGTGTCATCCCGAGGCGAGCCAACAGTTCAGCCCGGGGATCGGCTGCAGCAATGGTGAAATGTTTCTCCGCTTCGACAAACCGTTTCTGGCTAACGGCTATTTCTCCGGCGATCATATTGGCAAACGGGTTGTCGGCTTCGGCTTCGAGGGCGTCGCGGGTATAGGTATTTGCCAGATCGATGTTTCCTCGGCTAACCGCGATTTTTGCTAATCCAATTTGTGCGGGTATTTTTTCTGTTGATGTTTTGGTCAGGGGGAGAAATATTTCTTCTGCGCGAACGATCTCTCCCATTTTCAAAAGAAGTTCGGCGAACAGCACCTTGCCTTCGTCGGTTAGTGACTCCAGGTCGGTGGCTTCAAAGTGTTCCAGTGCTTTCTCTAGCTCTCCCTGAGCAATCCACGAGCGGACTATAAGCAGGTCTCCATCGGCTCTACTAAGACCGAGCTCAAGTGCGGTGGTGAATTGCTGCTCGGCCGCCGCGTTCTGCCCATTCGCAAGATAGATTTGGCCAGCTAGCCAGCGGATATCAGGATTTTTTGGATCGTCTCGGAGCGCGTTTTTTATCTCAATGGTTGCGGCGTTTATATCGCCGTCAGAGAGTAACTGTTCTGCCCGGGTGGAATGTTCTGCCGCCGATAGTTTGTCATCTTCGGCACACCCGGCCAGCAGCAGGACAATTGTTAAACAGGAAAGGGAGGGGATAAGTCGTGAAATGCGCATTGATTTTTCGCCTGACGGATAAGTGGAAAGGGCTTGACCCCAACCACTATCAGCTCCTTCACGCTTTATCTTTGGAAAACGAGGTTGGGTTTCAGAGCCTGGACAAGATACCACGTCTGTAAATCGGCTCGATTCAAAAAATTGTCGCTTTCACCGGTCGCTGGTGAGGGTCTTTCGGTGTTGTTTGGGACGAGCCATCGCTGGTGGGCGGAGCAAATTGCACCGGAGCTGGGCTGGCTGTTGGTGGCGAGGGGGCCGTTGATTTGTTCGGGGGATTGCGGCACAGGCCGAACGTAACGTCAGCTGAGTTTTGGCACAGACGGTTAATCGTTCGTAAATCTGGTCGGGGTGAGAGGATTTGAACCTCCGGCCCCCGCCTCCCGAAGACGGTGCTCTACCAAGCTGAGCTACACCCCGTAATAAGTGCCTGTGACTAAAATGCGCGACTGACGGCAAAATCAGCAAGTTTAAGCATGGATGCTCTGGCTTCAGTTTCGGGGAACTCTGCCAATGCCAGTTTGGCAAGATCAGCATGCTCTTGGGCGCGGCGCGCAGTGTACGCGATGGCATCCCCTGATTCAATGATCTCTACCACGCTTTCCAGAGGGATGCTGCCGGGGTCGGTAATGGCCTGGCGAAGTTGCAGGCGCTGATCGGCATTGCCGGTTTCCAGAGACCGAATCAGTGGCAGGGTGGGCTGGCCTTCGGCCAGATCGTCGCCGATGTTTTTGCCAATCAGAGCAGCTTCACCGCGGTAGTCGAGCAGGTCATCCAGTAGCTGGTAGGCAATACCAAGATGAAGCCCATAGCTGCTGATCGCTTTACGTTGATCGTCACCGAGCTGTGCCGCGACGGCACCGAGTTCAGCTGCTGCCGAAAAAAGTCGGGCAGTCTTATGCGTGATTACCTGAATATATTCACTTTCCGGGATATCCGGATTGCCTCGGTTAAGGCTTTGTTGAACTTCTCCCTCAGCGATGACGTTGGTGGCTTTTGCAAGCAACTCCATGACTCGCATATGGCCAACTTCAACCATCATCTCAAAGGCGCGGGAGTATAGAAAGTCGCCCACCAGCACGCTGAGGTTATTGCCCCAAAGGGTGTTGGCCGTGGGCCGTCCACGGCGTTTAACTGACTCATCGACGACATCGTCATGGAGCAGGGTGGCGGTATGCACGAACTCGATAATGACAGCGAGATTAATATGATCGGTGCCGGAATATCCACAGGCTTTGGCGGCAAGTACGACCATGGTGGGCCGCAGTCGTTTGCCACCGCTTTCAATAATGTGGGTAGCCAGTTCTGATATGGCAGGTATGCGGGAACGCAACTGCTCACGCAGTTGTCTATCGACCGCTTCCATATCCTGCGCCGCAGGCTGCAGAATAACTGCCAGTTCGTCCATGATCACGGCCTGAGCCTCCAGACTAAAAATTGCGCGATGCTAGGTGGCCTGCGGTTGCGCTGTCAAGCGAACAGCGCTGCCTGATGGTCTCTGGCCATTAAAGCAGAAGCGGGTTATTAAAGAGATGTGCAAGTGAGCGCTCGTTAGCTTATAATCACGCGCCCTTTTCGCCGACATGACCAGAAAATAGCGCTGGCCGCGTCGCAGGTGATTCTAAATCAACATTTAATGACGGAGTAGGTCCATGTTTGCGGTTATCGAAACCGGTGGCAAGCAGTATAAGGTTGAAACAGGTAGCAAGCTCAAGGTTGAGAAAATCGATGCAGAGGTTGGTGCAGGAATTGATCTTGAAAAAGTGCTGATGGTCGTCGCTGACGATGGTGTTCAGGTGGGCAAGCCTTACCTTGAAGGTGCCCGTGTGAGTGCTACGGTTCAGGAGCAGGGTCGCGGCGAGAAAATTCGAATTATCAAATTTAAACGGCGCAAACATTTTCGCAAGCAGATGGGGCATCGTCAGTCCTACACTGAATTGCTGATCGGCGATATTGTCTCTGGCTAATATCCCCCTTCATTTTTTTACAGTACTGGAGTACAGGAAATGGCACATAAGAAAGCGGCGGGTAGTTCCCGGAATGGTCGCGATTCAGAATCGAAGCGACTGGGTGTAAAAAAATTCGGAGGCCAGCAGGTGGTGGCTGGCAATATTCTGGTTCGCCAGCGTGGCACCCGGTTTCACGCCGGTGTCAATGTAGGCGTTGGCCGTGACCATACCTTGTTTGCCAAGGCCGATGGTCAGGTTAAATTTGAAATCAAAGGCCCTAATAATCGCACCCACGTGGCGGTAGTTGCTGCCTGATTTTTCTTTGGGCGATTTGCAGAGTTTTCTAAAGGCCCCGTTTTGACGGGGCTTTTTATTTTAGGGTGAGAGAAAATTGTGAAGTTTGTCGATGAAGCCACGATTACGGTGACTGCTGGCAATGGCGGTGCAGGTTGTCTGAGTTTTCGTCGGGAAAAATATATCGAACGCGGCGGACCCGATGGCGGTGATGGCGGTGATGGCGGTAGTGTCTATTTAGTCGCCGACGAGGCGCTGAATACCCTGATCGACTTTCGTAATAAAAGGGGGTTTTCTGCTGCCAACGGGTTTCCTGGAGAGGGCCGCAACAAGCGCGGTAAGAGCGGTAACGATGAGCTGATACCGGTGCCAGTAGGCACCAGTGTTTTCGATCAGGGCACCGGTGAATTGATTGGTGATTTAACGGTTAAAGGCCAGCGTCTGCTAGTGGCTCAGGGCGGATTTCACGGCCTCGGTAACACCCGGTTTAAAAGCAGTGTAAACCAGGCGCCTCGGCGGACCTCGCCGGGCACGCCCGGTGAAACGCGGCAGTTAGCACTGGAGTTGAACCTGCTGGCCGACGTAGGGCTGCTGGGGTTACCGAATGCGGGTAAATCCACTTTCCTACGTGCCGTATCCGCCGCAACGCCAAAAATTGCCGACTACCCCTTTACCACCCTGCACCCGCAGTTGGGAGTTGTCTCCGTTGAATCGCACCGAAGTTTTGTGGTTGCCGACATCCCGGGGTTGATCGAAGGATCCGCCGAAGGTGCCGGTCTTGGCATTCAGTTTCTTAAACACCTTTCGCGTAACCGTTTGCTGCTGCACATTGTCGATATTGGTGCTGAAGATATTGGCGAAGACCTGGTCGCCAACGTAGAGACTATTGTTAACGAGTTGGAGCAATTCAGTGAGACCCTTGCTGATCTACCCCGGTGGCTAGTCTTTAACAAGATTGACCTGATTGCGCCGGACCAGCGAGAGGCTCGTATTAATGATGCGCTGGAGCGGTTGAGTTGGCAGGGGCCCTGGTTTGCCCTGTCAGGAGAGACCCGCGAAGGTTGCACCGCGCTCACCCAGGAAATTCAAAATTACATTGAAACTGAGCTGGAGTGACCGGATAAATAATGGAGGTTGCGTTAACCGTGCCTTTTTAACCCCGGTGGCAAATTTGAAAGATGCGCCAGGCTGGCGGTGTAATGATCGCCAGGCAGAAACCCATAACGAGAAAACCCCCGAGTAATATCGCGAATGACTGATTCGATTCCTCTTGTTTTTGCACCGGCCGAGGGCGCTGTTCCTCCCCTGGTGTCCGGCGACCGACTGGTGGTGAAAATCGGTAGTGCGCTGTTAACCGCGGATGGGGTTGGTCTGGATGCCGGAGCCATTGGTGACTGGGTGACGCAGATTGCCGGGTTACTTAAATCCGGTATAGAGGTTGTGCTGGTTTCTTCAGGTGCTGTGGCAGAGGGTATCAGCCGGCTTGGCTGGACTACTCGACCCACCGAGTTAAACCGTCTTCAGGCGGCCGCTGCGGTCGGACAGGCCGGTCTGGTAGAACTCTATCAGCAGGCATTCAAACAGCATGGACTGAATACCGCCCAGGTGTTGCTGACTCATGATGATCTGGTGGATCGTGAACGTTACCTCAATGCCCGCACCACGCTGACGACCCTGCTGGAGTTAGGTGCGTTACCCATCGTCAATGAAAACGACACCGTGGTGACGGATGAAATTCGGTTTGGCGATAACGATACCCTTGCCGGGCTCGTGGTTAATCTGGTTGAAGCACGAGGACTGCTGCTGCTAACCGATCAAGCGGGCCTGTACGAATCGGATCCCCGCAAAAATTCCTCGGCGCGGATGGTGGCTCAGGCATTAGCAAACAATCCGTCGCTCGATCAGATGGCCGGGGGTGGCAGTGGCAGGCTTGGACGCGGTGGTATGCAGACGAAATTGCGGGCCGCTCGGTTAGCCGCTCGTTCAGGCGCATTTACCTATATCCGGCACGGTGGCAAACCCGAAGCGATTAGCAGTCTGTCCAGTGGTGCGACTGGCGGCACTTTGCTGCTGGCGGACAGGGAACCACTGGCGGCCCGTAAGCAATGGCTTGCCGGGCATCTGCATTGTGCCGGGTGGCTGGAGCTGGATAAGGGTGCGGTCAATAGCATCCGTGGTCATGGCCGCAGCCTGCTCAGTGTCGGAGTGGCGGGGGTCAATGGAGAGTTTCGCCGGGGCGACCTGGTGGCCTGTCGGGATCGGAACGGGCATGAGGTGGCGCGAGGCCTGATCAACTATAGCGCAGCTGAAAGCCGGCTGATTATGGGTAAGGCCAGCAGCGCCATCGTCGACATTTTGGGCTATGTGGACGAGGAAGAGCTAATTCACCGCGACAATATGGTGATCAGTTAGTGAAATTGATTTCGGGTTTCTTTTAAGGAATTTATTTTTCGGGCCTGTTCTGTAGACAGCAAAAAGCACGGGAATCTGAATAATTCCCGTGCTTCGTTACCCGTTCTGACTGTCCGGCCTGACTAAAGAAATTTAGTAAGGTTCAGGCCATTTTCTGTATCTGGGCGTTCAACCGCTGTCTCTTATACACATCTCCGAGCCCACGAGACCTCTCTACATCTC
>OJFP01000988.1_pt1 | contig 16334 bp, 19 predicted proteins | sample 1594141 | NCBI WGS metagenome assembly OJFP01 (sample SAMN05416843, study PRJEB24817) | seawater metagenome | isolation source: Sea water | place: Canada:Atlantic | collected 2013-07
GTCATGCACGACCTTCAGCCGGCGGTTCGACAAGTCGAAGGACAGCGCCCGAATCTCCTCAAAGCCGTTCAGGGCTAGGCGAATCATTCGTTCTTCTGATGGACAGTCCATCTTCGGCACGGCATAAACACTGACCCATCTCCCTGGCGCCTCGGAGGAGGCCTGTATATCGGTATCCGCTGCGGACGTTGCATCACCGCCACAGGCGCCACCACAGGATTTGCTCATGATACGACTCCACTTGAACAATGTTGTGGTACCATTTAAAACTATAAAGCTACTATAAGGTCAATAGAGTAAAGAATCCGTTGGGGAGGAGGCTGATGCGCATTGGTCAGTTGGCGCAGTTGGTAGGGGTCGAAACACAGACGATCCGCTTCTATGAACAGCAGGGCTTGTTGCCGCCGCCTGATCGGCAGGACAACGGTTACCGTGTCTATACCGAGAAGCATGGTGAGGGGCTGGCCTTCATCCGTCGCTGCAGAATCCTGGGCCTGTCACTGGCTGAGATTCACGAACTACAGAGCTATCAGGACGACCCTCATCAGCCTTGTACCGCCGTCAACACCTTGCTCGATGATCACATCTCTCATGTGCGGTCGCAGATAACCGCTCTGCAAGCGCTTGAGAAACAACTCGTTTCACTGAGAGCGAGTTGCAACGATGACCGGGAAGTTGAGGCGTGTGGGGTTCTTGCTGGAATTAGCGAAGGAAACATGCACCAGCAGTAGGTGAAGCATCAACCAGATAATCCGATGAGATGCCGGTCTGTCTCACTCTCATGCAAAGGTAAGATCAACCATTTAATCCGCTTACCCAAGATTCAAACTGGCTGTTTTATCTCTATCTAAAATAAGGCTACCGAGCGGCAGCTTTGCGGACCAATAAGCCATAGTGGGGTTGTCAGCTTTAGTCACGACACATATTAAAATTGTAAGGCCGATACACTTTATTGCATACTAGATTTCTTTAATTCTTGTAATTCTCTACGTAGCTCGAAATTCTCTCTAAGAAGATTCATCATCTTCTCCAAACAGAGGTCATGTTCGGCCTTAAGTTTTGAATATCGAGCATTTGCCTTCTTCTTTTGAGATGTAATAAGCTTTATCGAATCGGAATTTTCTGGATCTCTACTAGCGGCAGAACATCTCGTGTTTTCAGTATTTTCAATTGAATCACACAAATCAGGGTATCTTTCCTGTTTTACAAACCCTTTCTTCTTACCCGCCTCAATCGCTACATTATCTTTAGTGAATTTAAAGGAAGGAGAATTAGTATCAATGATCTGAGCTTTCCCAGACTTCAGTCGTTCAAAAGCTTCCCAGTATAAAGCTTCGCCTCTTAATTCAGTCACTCGATGATCTCCTTAACAGGAATTAAATTGTTTCGTGCTGCAAGGTGTTGCTCTACAACAGATATTTCTTTTTCTCGCTGAAGTGAAAAGGGACTTTTTTCACCGTATATGGAGATTTCTTCTTTCCATACTTCGATTTGATCAGCCATGATTTCGGCAGTGTCATCGTTGAAAATAGCATCACTACAATCGATACATGGAAGAATCGAGGTAAATGCGACTCTATCGCAAGGCTCTATGGAAGAGCACCCTCCTACTACAGTTCTCCGATATGATAGTCTGCCTGATCTTACTTCTTTCTCAGTTAGAGCGCGGTCTTCGTAGATTGAAGGGAGTATACCTTTATTTTTTTGCCTCTGAAGAGTTGCACCTGCGCCACCAAATAGGATTCCTTCATAATCAGAAATGTCATTACAAATAGCATCAACCTTCATGGTTAAAACTTCTTCTTGAAGTTCATTTATAAAATCGAATAATCCTTCATTCTGATTGGTACCTCTCTCTACAAAATTATTCGCATAGGCACTTCCATCAGTATAATAAACCGTCATTTTTTCTATTGGATGTTTGAGTTGATTGGCAATTACTGGAATTGATACTCCTCCACGAGCAGCATATACAACTAATGAACGGCGATACATGTGCCATGCAAAAGGGAATTCCTTGCCGACATCTATACCTTTTTTAGAAAAGTCGACCCATGGGTTGAAACTCTGCATCTCTTCTAGGTCTTCATTTGTAATGACAAAGGCCTCTCGACGCAGTGTATTGTTAGTACTGGCTCTCCATCCCTCTTTGAATGGCCGAGGGTTCACAACAAATATAGGCGTCTCGCTGTCAACCCTCGAACTATGGTTAGGAAAAAGAGGGTACTTATCTTGATTCACAGAATCCATATTCAGCGAATAATAGAACCTGTAGATTAACCTTGCACTGGCAAGAGCGCACTGATAGTAAAGTTCTGCTTGATCTGCCGTAACCCAGAACTGTTTCTTTGGAGAATTACCAGCAAACTTGAATGTATAGCTATCAAACCCGCAAATTACTTCTTCCCCATAAGTAACCCTTCGATAGCTATTTAAAGGGATTGCTCGTACTTCAGAGACCCTCATGCCAGTAAATTGAGAAATCATAGCTGCTGAAGTTTTTTGAATATAGCTAATATAGTTTGTTAATTCCTGAATGCTATCAACTTGTAACTCTTCTAATAGGTTAGCGATATCTGGATATGTTTCTTTAATATATTTCCATACCTGTCGAGCGATAGTAGCGTTACTCTTACGCCATTTCCCGAATTTGATTTCCCCTTTTTCTGCTCTCTCCTTAGTCACTTCGTAATGTTCCCAGGCTTTCTCTACTTCCGTTACGACCTCCATAAACTTAAAACAGGTCTCGGTACTTTGTTCGATAAGCTCGCTGAGCAACCTTATTGGAATGACAGGTGTTTGGATTTTTTCTCTAATTGCTTCATCCACGCGCTCCTGAGCTTGTTCAGCTACCAGTTTAGTTAAATCCACAGAGGGTATAAGGTTGAAATCGTTTACCTGATGCGATAGTTGCGAGAGGTGTTTAATCAGATTGTATAGACTTGCAAGCCTAACCCACTCTTGGTACCGACTTTCCGCCCCTTCCAATCTACATTCGATAAATTCGGTTTTACCTAAAACATCTGCGAACTTAATTCCAGAAGATAGAGCATATCTTGCTAAGTATTTTATTTGTATCCATAGCGCCATTACGCTGTTTACTGATAGCTGTCTTCGATACCATAAATTTAGAATGATTAATTTAGAATCTTGAATGATAGAATTGGCGAGCGGACTCTGTCTTTCAAAGACTCCATGATCTTCGGAAAATATACTTTCGAAATATATACGAGCATTTGGTCTTGACGTGTATAGAGAAAAATCCCAAACATTATCAGCAAAAACAGACAGAATGTCTCCGTTTCTTCGCCGACTTATAACATGGTTAGAATCAGGGGTAGAAACATCAGTAGATAGTGAATCAGGCGAAGTATGCTGAGCAATCCCTATAGTGTCATAGGGTACTAGTTGAACATTCACGAGTATGCCTCCAAATCAGCTAGTAGATCAAAATGACTCTGCCAATGCTTTGACAAATCTCCTTGCTTTACTTTATTCATAGCATCATCAACTAAAGATTTTTTAGCTGGAAATTGCTTTATTAGCTCTTCAAGTATTTCATCAATTCTATAGAGTATTGGTGCAAACTTAATGGCGTAGGAAGCTTCGTTTGCTGCGCGTTTCTGCGCGTATGGAAGCAATACCTTTAAACTAGTTATAAGGTGAATATCCTCTTCGTCAGCATGTAAAACATAATGCCTACAGAAAAAGCATGTTTCGCTTCTACTGCAGTTTGGCTCGGGTGCTGAGTCGGTAAAACCTTCGCTACGCTTAGCTTGAGATAAATCGTTAGCATTACAGTGGCCAGCAGGCGTTTTATGTAGACCGTTATTTATCTGTACAGGAATGTATTTGGCGCTTCTCGATGAATCTATTGCTTCATTCCACATTTCGTTCATGAATGTAGAAAGTTCTTTTAATCCAGCTATCTTCGGTGGATTGGAATAGCTCTTGAGGGTAGTTTTCACGTCATTCTGTAGTTTCCAAGCAACGGTATTGATGTCACCATTACTTAGATTCCAAAAAGACCATGAAACACCTTTTCTTAGCTCTCTAGGGGTATGCCACTTAACATTAGGTAAATGTCCTATTAGCCATTCTTTAAGAGTATCAATGGAGACTTTATTCAAAGGGGCGCATTTACCGATTCCAGAGATTCTAAAAAATCCTACTCTTTGAACATCTAAATCGAATTCAATTTCTCCCCACTGACGAAGCTTTTCATATTTCTTGTGGAATTGGTAAAACTCTTTCCCCATTGTTGGGTAAACTGTCTTATTACCCGCTCTAACCTTTAGCCCAGTGAAACTGTAGCCTCTAGGCGCTTTACAATTGATCGGCTCAGATTTCTCACAAGAGCTTAATCTTAATGCAGAGGTGACACCATTATTGGTACCTACAATCCCAATAAATGCAAGATAGTAGCAATACGTTGCAGAGTTATAGAGCGACTTTCGCTGTAAGTCTGTATTTAGGCTATTGGTCTTGTCTAGGCGTTTGATCCAGTTATCGTAAACAGACATTACACCAACGCATTCTCGCCAATCTGTATATCGACCACGCACTTCTTCTCTAGATACAATGCCAGCATCATCATTCACAAAAGATTTTGTATATGAAGCTTTGCTCAGGTGACTAGATCTTGAGAAAACATGTTTACCAAAGCCCCAATGACTTAAGTCTAATACAAAAGGAAACGGTTTTTCATTGATTAGTATGTCTGTGAAGCGCTCAAAAATAGCAAGCAATACTTGCACAAATTGGTTGCGTTCTAAGTCGTCTCCTGGAAGAGATTCTGACTTACCTTCTTTAATATGAGGTATCTTTAAGCTGACCTCGTTATCTGTTAACTCCAAGGCCCATGCCAATGCTTTTTTGGTAGATGATAGTTCAGCTGAAGCAGAGCGCTCTTTCAAACTACCTTCCGTACCGTCAGCTAAACGCGTGCTCAATACTAGATGTTCATAATAGCTATATACCGACTCAATCCAATCCTTATCATTAGATAACGACATCCCTTTACTATCAGCGAAATCAATAAACCTGGCTATCTTGCCTGCATGGCTATAAACAGTAGCTTGATTGTATGTGCTAGCTCGTAGTCCTTCGATTATTCGTTCGACATACTTTAGCCTGTCTTTAACGATAGATTCCTTAGCGACAGAACGGCTCTTATGGTTAGGGTTTCTTGCATTACTCCTTACTGAGTAACACCAACTTCCTACATCACAAGTTCTGCATGAGTTGTCGATATCGAATTCAAGCACTGTCATTTCGGGTTTCAGAACTTCTGTTATCTTGTCTGTAATGTGGATGATTATTTCTGGACGATACTCCATCAAACTCGATTCTCCCCGTAGATAGCTTCGAGAACTTTGTATCCGTCAAGAATAATAGCTTCATGCATTTCATTAATCGAATTAACGTTAAGCAGCGTTTCGTCAAAATTGACATATAGTCTAGAAGTAGCAATATCGTTATGGTTAAGAGCGGTTTTGACAGCTAGTTCCATATGAGTTGTTGTGAATCTTTTTTCAGGATCGTTGGCAAGCTTTCTAACAATGTTCATACCAAAGGTAGCTCTAAGGTCGTGCGGCGCAAACTCATCAAGTTCAGGCCGATCTTGTCTTACACGAGCAATGAAATTGCGAATATTTGCCCGAAAAGTGCTTCCGTTTTGAGGACTGAATGCAGGAGCATTGACAACCCAATGAGCAGCTTCATCTTGCCTCTTCCTGATCTCACTTCGCGAGGAATAGAATGGATTAGATTGCTCTGTTAAGAATACATAATTTTCATCGCTCAAACCGAAGAAGCTGCTTTTCATTCTTTTAGCGTTTAGTTCGCTATTTATATAGACGAACAATTTCTCAATAAGGGTCTTGGGGAACCTAAAGTTATTAGGCTTTCCAAACTTAGTATCGATTGGGAATCTACTTCTGTGAGAATGAATAAAAACCCAACTTTTACCAGTACGTTTAAGTTCGTCATATGCCTCTTTAATGTGGCCTACACGAAGGGTACATGCTGATTGAATCCGCGCTCCCGTATTGAGCATAGTCAGCATAATTAATTCGGTTGCTACTGAGCAATACTTTCGCTCCAAGCCCCACATTATTGCCTGTTGCTCGGCTATGGATAGAGGGCGCAATTCTCCACCATCCATTATTCTGTCTGGCCGAGTTTCTGCTTTTGTAACCTTGATAGAAATATCGGTTGTTTGGACCTCTTTAAATCGAGATAAACCCTCATTATTCAAAGTCTGAACATACCTCTTAAAGCTTCTAAATGGTCTAGATCCAATACGAGACTCATCTACAAGATTGTGGTTGAGTATACCTCTATAAAAAGCAATGACATGGCCGACATGTTTACTTGCGGTACTTGGAGCCATTCCTAGATCAATAAGTTCTTGTAGTTTATATCTGAAAAGATAGGTTGGTCGTCTTCTCGTTTGCGCTGGGAATTCAAGTAAATCTAGATCTTCGTCTTCAATGAACTTTAGATAAAAACACAAGCTTTTTGCTCGATCCTTGATTGATTCCATTTTTGATCTAAGAGCAGTGTTTAGGTGGCAAAGAAGGTAAGCATTGCCCAGATCCCATGGAACTCCGTTCCCATTCAAAATTACTGGCATCTCTGGCCAAAACCCAGGCTTTCTTTCCCATTGCCAACCATCTTCAAGACAACCTGCTGGATTTGTATAAATTGCTTTTCCTTCTTGAAATTTCTTTATATACACAACTCTTGCTTGTGAACGAAAGTGTTTGGAGGAATTAAATCTTCGTCTAGCCACTAAATTGCCTCTTAATAAATCATATGTTCATTTGTATATTTTTATAGGTAGATGTCAACTATGATTTTACTAGGTAGCGAAATCAACAGAGACCGATCAAATTACCGTTTCGGCTCAATTTACGGCGAAGAACGTCAATACGGAGCCTGTGACTTTGAAGTGGACAACAAACGCAGAGTGGCAGAACCCAGAGCCGGCATTAGAGGTAATATTGCTAGGACAATGTTATTCATGAGAGATCGGTATGGTGTAACCCTTTCTTCTAGTCAAACGAAATTATACGCGGCCTGGAACAAACAAGATCCAATTGACGAATGGGAACGTACACGAGATGAAAAAATATTAGCCGTCCAAGGCCACTCAAATCATTACATTACTAAACAACAGCGAGAACAAAGGTAGATGAAAGAAAAGATGCGCATCGAAGATTTTTTTAAAAAACAATTTAAGCATAAGGTCCACTTATTCATAAGACTTATCCTATTGACGTATTTGTTAATCGAGCAAATAGGCCAAACACTGGCCTTAACCAGTATTCAATATATTTTCGTTGAAGGATGCTGCCTGTTGCTTGCCTTAATGGTCATCCCTATCTTTGATGTATTCTTTCTTAAAGACCCACTTAATGCTAATACAAACAACCCTCTCAAGTATTGGTTGTTTGCCCTCATCGGTGATTATCAACAAATCACAGACGGCCTTATTCAAAGAAAACAACAAGCCAACGCTGAATTAGAGGTTGCTCATAAAATCTACCAAAACAAACTTAAAAGAAAGCAGCAAGAACACCCTGAAACAACGGTCGAAGACCCATTGGGAAACATTGAGTCGTCCATCCCTGCCTTACATCCATTTAAGCCCAATATTAGACCTATCCTCATCGCCTCCTTAGTGGTGACGTACTTGATATATGGTACCGGGCACTTTTTTGAACTTAAGCTCATGGATTACCCTGTGTTAGATAACATGGGGTTTAGGTTGGTTTTAGCGGCCTTTATTGTGTTTAAGGTGATCCCCTTTATTGAGGTCTGTCTATTTAAAACAACCCAACATATCGGTTGGTCGAATGGATATGATTTCTGGCAATATGTTTGGATGGGGCCTTTCGATCAAAGCATAAAAAAATTAAGCGTTGCTCTTGCACAGATCAACATGAAAACAAACCTATTAAAAAAAGCGAGTGAACAATTGGAGGAATCAATATGACCCATGATCAAGACAACGTAACGGAATTACAAAAAACAATCGATACAAAAAATGCAATGCTAGCCGAGACGAGCGAAGCGCTGAATTTACAAATCAATAAAATGGTTTAATTGAGGCCCTCTTGAATGACAAAATTGAAATAATTAATTCGTTAGAGCAACAACAAGAGAGTTTGAAGCAGGAAGCCTTAGCATCAAATAAAGAACTTGAGTCCTTACGTAAGCTTTATAACCGAACCAAAGATCGCTTAGATCGAATCCAGGAACCTGACAAAGACTAATGACCCCTACCCTAATCACTCTTGATGTTGACCAGTTAAAACCAAATGCATTTCAGCCAAGGAAAATGTTTGATGAAGAAGCCCTTAGTCAATTAGCTTCCTCAATACAACACAATGGCTTGTTACAACCCGTTGTGGCAAGAAAAACAAAGGATGGTTATGAAATTGTCGCGGGAGAACGGCGATGGCGCGCTTGTCAAAAAGCTCAGATACACGCCATCCCTGTCCTTCTTAGACACTTCTCTGATGAACAATCGGCGATTGCTGCTATTAGTGAAAACACAGATAGAGAAAACCTATCATTGATGGAGTTAGCCCATGCATTCCATCGCTTAAGTGATGACTTCAATATGACCCAGAAAGAAATAGGAGAGATATATGATGTGCATGAGAAAAAAGTAACTCATGTATTACGAATATTATCGCTAGACAAAGAGGTTCAAGCGCACATCGAAAACAAGCTATTAAGTTTAGGACATGCAAAAATCATCTTATCTGCTCCAAAACCAGAGCATATCCAACTTTCAAATGCCGCCGTAAAAAACCAATGGAGCGTTAGAGAACTAGAAAAGCGAGTTAAGTTGCTGCTATCCCCTGCCCCACCAGGGCCTAAGAAAAACTCAAAAGATACGGATATTATAAAACTTGAAAATGAGCTTGGTCAGACCGTTGGACTTCCTACCCAAATAGAGTACTCAGCATCCGGCTCTGGAGAAATTAGTTTTAAATTCTCAAGCCTCGAAGAATTTGAAGGCTTGCTGATAAAATTACAATCAAATTAAGCGGAACACGAGATGAATTTACTCGCTATTAAACGCTTTAGTAAAGACATCAACGTTTTTAAACCGAACCATTATTTCACCTGATTTCAGTTTTTTTATCTGAATTGGCGATAAGTATGTTTGGGCAAATTGCTGTTCTAATGACAACAGCTCTTCATCTACAACCACGACTTTTGACGCCTCTATGTCAACACCTTTAAGTATTTCCTTAACCAGCGTTTCAACCGCTCTTACTGTTAATTTTTCTGACAAGCATTTCTTTAGAACTTGCCCCTGCTCATCGACATCCAGCGGCAACATCGCTCGCGCATGACCCATTTCAATTTCACCTTTTGCCAAGGCTGTTTTACATTCTTCAGAAAGTTCAAGCAGCCTCAACATATTGGTGACCGTACTACGCGAACGACCTACGATCGCAGCAACTTTCTCATGTGATAACTCAAATTCTTGAACAAGTCTAAATAGGCCTTCTGCTTCATCGATTACATTAAGATCTTCACGCTGTATATTTTCTACTAAAGAAATCACAAGCTTTGTTCTTTCATCTACTGAATCTTTAATGATGCAGGGTACGATCTCTAAATCTATAATATTTGCGGCACGCCACCTCCGTTCCCCAGCAATGATTTCATAACGATTATTGGGCAAAGAACAAACGGCCAACGGCTCGATCACACCCTGAGTTGAACGAATGCTTTCCGCCAACTCTTCAATTGTTGTGTCATCAAAAAATCTTCGTGGCTGAGACTTGCATGGCTCTAGTAATTCAGTCCTTAGGTAACGAAGTTCATCTTGTTTCGGACCCTCGTCTTCTTTCACCCCAAACGATGCCAGTAAACGCTCTAGCTCAACATTCGTATTCTGCACTGGCTTTTCGCCAACGGGAATCCCTTTTTTTAAGCCTTTTCCTATTCGCTTGACCATCGGTCATCCTTAATCATGAAAATCATTGTTGCTCGGCATATAGGTGATTTAATGTTTTCAAGCAGCGGGTTGAGCAATTTCAAACGATAAACTAACCCGTCCACAAGCACTGACGTATCATCTGAAAGTAACACGCCGTCCCTTATTTTTTTGCTTTTGTATTCAAAACTCTCATTCTCAATACCATTTAAAATAACATCCTCACCCTTTTCTATAAAAGCCTTAAGCCCCTCTTCAAAAAAAACAGACCGCTTCCTTTCGCTTATATCGTTAGCAACCATTAACAAAGAAAACGCGTGCTTTAACCCAGTAGGGTTAAAGAACTTTACTTGTCTTTTTGACATTCCTGCTCCAACTTAGCGACAAACGCATTCCAACTTTCATGCACTTCACCAATCGAGTCTTTATTAACACCTGAAATATCCTCTCCGAAGCGCTCCATAATGGACAAGCAAACTGAGGGGTTTTTAATTTTGGGTGTAGATATTGAGCGTCTTTGGCGGCCCGGGGCTTTTGCCTCCGGTTTAACATTTGTTTTAGGCTCTTCAACACCCATCTTTTCATTAATAATTCGACGACATTCTGCATCGCTTAATTTTGAGAGCTTTGCTGCCTCAGTCCTGTTGTCTATAACCCCATTAGCTATCGCATCCATTAACTCCTCTGAGCCATGCTTTAAAATAGCTAACATTTCTTGCATAGAGTTTCGCCCTATACCCAGCTCAGAAGAAATCACAACAGCTTTCGCCTTGTTAATGTCATAACCTAATTCTTGAATAGCTTGAGACAGGGAATCTAACCGTTGATGCAACGTTAGGATTTCTTGGTGCGCATTTTCTGAGTACTGTGTTGCTTTAAGAAGGCCTTTTGAGCTAGAAACGATTCTTGAAAAAATTCCATGCTCACCGGCTAATATAGACGCTATATACCGCCTATGACCGTAACGAATTGAATATTTATCCCTCCCCTCGCTCTTAACCTCTATCGGCTGTAATACACCAAAACTCCTAATATTATTTCTGAGTGGTATTAAACGTTTAAAAAATTCCTCTGCCCTACCCTTGTGCGGGCTCTTTGCGCACACCTTCTCAATCATAGCGGCCATTTCATCATCAAATTTGCTAACGATAGCTTCGTCATAATCGGCATGCGAAGGATCTATAACCATGAAACCTCTCTTAATAGATAAAAGAGGCTTTATACTTAACCCTTTGGTTCGCGGGTTCTCAGGATCTAATGCAATCTCTCCCAAGGAGATTAACTCTATATTCCCCCTACCCTGCTCGCGCTCCGCATAATATTTAATCTTATCAGCGCCTAGACGTGATGCTCGCTTAGGCTTGTTTTCTGACCCGACTTCATCGGTGCTCAGCGTTTTTGACGATTTTTTAAATAAAGCCATATTTACCTCTGTTATTTAGGAAACAACTTATTTTCAACAAACTCACACAGTTGAAAAGCTTCCTTTTTTGCTTCGGGATAGTTTGAAAACTTCCAAATAGTATCGGGCAAAATACCCGGCTTATCTATAGTTGGAAACGCTATTCGCTGACCAATATAAAAATCTGTCATCAGCCCGCCGATGAGTGGATCATTTCTCATTATTTCGAGATTTTCTGCATGGAGTTTGGTGCCCATCTTAACCATGTTAGGAACAATACCTAGCACTTCAATAGGGCTATCACGGTAACGTCGTTCCATCCTCTCAAATTGAAGCATGCTACGCAGACCATCCATTGGTTTCTCTTCTGGTACAACAGGGTATAAAACATGTGTTACGGCACGCAGAACAGACCTATTGATAGCCCCCTTTCCTGGGGGAGTATCAATAATGATTAAATCATAGGATTCTTGAACACTTGGGTCATTAAAGAATTCTTTTAGACGTTCATAAATCATTTCTTTTACTTCATCCGAACGGACCATCTCAACAGCTTGAAGAGCGGAACCAACCGCCGGTAATATCTCAAGGTTATCGAACCGTGTTGGATACGGAGCAATAATTGGGTCATCACCATAAAAGATGTCAGCAGAACTAGAAATACCATTCCAACCTTCCGTATCAGGATCATTTTCATCGTAATCAGGATGCGTCGGTGGAATCTTATATTCGCCAGATACCGAACTTGACTCTCCCATATCAAGTAAACTTTCAGAGGCGTTCTGTTGAGTATCCAAATCAATTAATAAGACACGCCTTGGAGTCTTAGAAACATGTCCTAAATACTGCGCCAATAAAACAGAGAATAGCGTTTTACCCACCCCTCCCTTCCTTAAGGCGACGGCCATAACAGGCAAACCGTTATACATACTCATGTTAAATACCTTTATTTATATTGAAGTTAACGTTACTTTGATTTATAAGATACAGTATATTGTAATTTTTTCAAAACTTAATAAGTAGCAACCTAATTAAATTTTAATTAATTAATAGAATTATATAACTATAACAATGACTTACAAGGATAATGACAAAATGCACGGGGGGGTGCATTTTTCACCGGGGCCGGAGCAAGAGGCTCCTTTCTTTACTATCGAAGACCCTAAACGCTTCAACCTCTCCTCTGTTTTAAATAGCAAAAGCCTTGAATTAACCGCCCAAGAAATAAGTTTTGTAACCGCTGTATACGATTTGTGCGCAATGGAATCGTCTCAAGTAATCGACATTGGTTCCTTGAAGATTTTCATATCTCAGGACGAACAGAAGACTCGTGTTTTAAGTACCTCAGCGTTACGAAAAAGATTGAGTGTGTTGATTAAAAAAGGCGTTTTTATACAGACAACACTAGAAAAGAAAAAGAACCCCAAAGCTGGTCGCGCCTCCTCTCTCTTTGTCTTACAAAACAATACTGAGAACACTAACAAAGAAATAACCAAAGATGCTATTCCTTACGATTTGTCCATAAAGGTAAATACCAAATCTGACTTAATGCTAAGGGAAAATCAGCCTCGTCGATTTGATGACTTCTGGTGCCAAATTATCACCGGCATTTTACCCATAAACGATCAAAGTAAAGCTCAGCACATCACTGGGAAGATAAAATATATAAAGGGGTATATCCCCGTAACAATTACATCTCAATCTGATTCTAGGATTCCAACCATACGTTCAATTAAAACCGTCATTGCGATGCTTACACTGGTTGAGATAATTATAAAAACCAGAAAACTAGAAACATCCCATATTCAAACTAACTTCACCCTTCACATCAAAGATATCTTATATTTGATGGGGCTAGAGAATAAAGGCGCTAATCGTAGGAATATCTTGCGTCATATTGTTGAGTGGAGCAAAACACAGTTTAAATTTGAAGAGCTTCCCCATGATGTATTAGAAGAAATAAACAAAAAATTCAAAACACAAAGTTACGGGTTTTCAACTCACCAGCTCATACAGCAGTTAAGAGGTGTTGGCGTCAAATCAGAGAATCAGAAGACGCCCTCTATTATTCAATTCGAGTTGCCTTTAGATTTAGTAAACCGTATTACTGATGATAGCGTTACTAACCTATTTACCATCTCACCATCAATAATGGGTGAGCAAAGTCCGATGGCGATTGCTTTACATTTATATTGTAGGAAGAAAATAGGGCACCGATCACATGTCTTATCACCGACAATAAAAACACTTTGGGGTGATGTCCAATCATCAATGAAGTTTAAAGACTTCAAGGCTTCCCTAAATGACTTTCTTGAAAAAAGACAAGAAGGTAACCCAGAGGACGAAGAAGAAGACAACTCTGTAAAAATTGCCAAGATTCACGGTTATGTTATCAGCAAACATAAAGATACGATTGTGTTCGCGGTAGATGCAGAAGATCAGTATGTGGGTAGTAACTCGAGACATAAAAAACTCAAGCAGAAGGCCGAACGAGAACTATCTAGCAAACTATCAAAAAAATACAGTAAGAAATAAGGCGGGCATGATACCTAAAAAATTCCAACAATTAAGAGTAGAGCTGCAATGCCATTAAAAACCACAATAAATTAACCAAAGAAGTTAAATAATCTTTAAAAACATGTCTGAAATTGCCAATAAACAAAAAAACATTCAATTTAATATGAAATGTTACAAAAACAATCAACTTTTAAAGGTTATCCACAGTTATTTTATACACAGGGGATTCCAACAATTGAAAAAGGGATTCCAACAATCAAAACTAGGTATTCCAACAATAGGCGAGGGGATTCCAACAATTAAAAACCTCTGTAACATGTTGAATTTACAGACTTTTAAATTTTACTATTAGTTAAAAGAATATTAATAAATAAGATATTCATATACTGTCCGTCTTTGACGAACCGTTTTTTTAAAAAGGATAAATAGTGTCACGTGACACCATTATGGAAAACATGAACATAATGTGAATGTTGCACTGCAATTAAAATTAATTGATAATAAAAAAGTCAGCAATGGAGTTTGAAATGGAATTTGAACAAAAAGTCATACATTTCCTTTTGGCAGAAGGGGAGTACAGGGATAGTAGATTACGACCGGATGATATTAAGAAAATATCAGCTTTACGCGCTTGTAAACTTATCAATGTCGAAATAAATTCGCAACCGATCAATGCCTTCCAGCCACATAAAAACGACGCTCAATCATTATTACCCGAAAGGAAAGCGCAGTATGCTTTCATTTGTTTTTTATCAGAATTAGATGATGAAAAAGCCTTGGAACTTACCTTAAGTCCAAAAGAAATCATCAAACTACGCAGCTTGTCATACATCGATATTGTTCACCTGACCAATACCTTGGGAAACAACATTGTAAAAGTCAGTGTAAATACAAGAATGTTGGAGATGGCTATCCATCAGCGCCAAAAGAGTCATAAACGTCAAACACTCATTGAGGAGCTCGTAAAGGCTGGAGCATCAAAGCTTTACATGAAAGAGGTGTATTTGCTTCCTCCAAAAAAATATAAATTTCTTAGAAATGCATATCAACTTGAGAAGGCGTTTGGTCGGCCACGCTTACTTTCAGATGAAGAGGCCCTTGCTGTATACAACCTGTGGTTAAAACATTCACCCTTACCAGAGGGTGAGGCCTATTTAGAAATATATAAAGAAATTAACAGCATCTCAGAAAAACAAATCAACATAAGAAATATTGTTAAGGCAGTACAAGAGTTTAGTGGAGAGAGTTCAAATGCTTTATAAACTTGCTCTACTAACCATTGCGCTACCAATCCTTACAGCATGCCAAACGGTTCCTACAGTCAATGATGTGACAGAAGCAACAACGTCGGCCATCGATAGTGTTGTGAAAACATACGAAGAAACTAATATAAGTGAAAAACTGGCTTCAGAGAACGTAAAGCAAACAGCACAAGACATATTAGATGCTACGCAGCTGAGTAACTTTGTTCAGTTACCAGGGAATACTAAAGAAGACGAGTTAAAGAAAAAGGGCTACCTAATTGTGTCATCAATGGGGGTCTGGCGATCAACACAACGCGGTAGGGATAATATGACTTATCCTGGTCATACGGTTAATTATGATGAAAGGTTAGAGCGTAAGGTTCAACAAAGAATAGGTTCTATGTCACCTGGTGAAATTATTTCATGGGAGCAACCGTATTGGGGGGCTTTGTGGATACAAGATGTACAACGTTTTTCTGACTCAACGGGAAAACAATGTGTGAACTACAAAATAGGGACACCCCATCGATATATGTCATTGTTATCAGCTGGTTATGGTGTAAGGACGTGTTTAAACCATGCAACAGGGGTATACGAACCAGAGGAGGTTACGTATCGAGAGATATTGCCGCCATCGCCAATACAAGATTTTGGACCTTTCTCCATTCCCGGAGAGCGTATTGATACATGGAACTCTTAGCGTATGAGCAATAAAAAACACGAGGACTTTAGTAAAGCTGAAAGTGAGCGAGATGCACTCATTGCTGGAACGGGGAATCAATACAAAGTAGCCCAAGACGAGAATGGGCTGTTCTATTGCGAGCCATCTATCAAAGCAAGTAATAAGGACAGCGTTAGAGAAACGCTGGAGCTGCACCCATCAAATAAGCTCGTGATAAGTTATATGGTTCCGTTAGTCTTTGGACTTCTAATTTATGTAAAGTCCGAAGAGTTTACGGTAGCCATTGTCCAGATATTGAATAATAAAGGCATACTTGAGATTGTTGAGAAAATAAACGGTAGCTTTGAATTTATTGGTGCAGCATTATTTGGGCTGACCTTTTTAAAGTACTTACATGCAATTTTCTCAAAAACATATTTGATCGATGCGGAAGGAGTGCGGCTCATAGATGGATTCTGGGCAAAAGATGTCAATGAGCATCCAAAATTGACCCACATAGGCATCGAATATTGACCCACCTTC
>OJFP01000991.1_pt1 | contig 16318 bp, 17 predicted proteins | sample 1594141 | NCBI WGS metagenome assembly OJFP01 (sample SAMN05416843, study PRJEB24817) | seawater metagenome | isolation source: Sea water | place: Canada:Atlantic | collected 2013-07
CAATTGCCATCGGTCATCCGCTTGGTGTCACAGGCGCGCGCATCGCCTATTCTGCCGCTTTGGAGTTGCAGGAAACTAACAAACGTTACGCATTAGTTACGATGTGCGTCGGCGTTGGTCAAGGCTATGCGGCGATTATCGAAAACGTGAATTTATAGAATTTGGGCGTTACCTAAAGGTCGGGCTTTCGCTACTCACTTTTTTGCTGAAATAGCAAAAAGAGTTCAAACAAACCGCTCAATACCTAACGCAAAAACAATACAAAATGAAAATCCTATTAGTTGGTGGTAACGGAACCATCGGAAGATATTTAAATACAACCTTATCCAAGGAACACGAAGTCATCGTCGCTGGTCGTTCAAAAGCTGATGTCATAGTAGATATCTCAGATTCAGAATCTATAAAAGCGATGTATGAGAAAGTCGATAACTTAGATGCTGTAATTTGTGTAGCTGGCGAAGCAAAATGGGAAGTGTTCGAAAATCTTTCAGAAGAAGATTTCTATATAGGTATTAAGAGTAAATTGATGGGTCAAGTTAATTTGGTTCGTATAGGTAAAGACTATTTAAATCATCGTGGTTCATTTACATTAACTACAGGAATTTTAGCAGGTGAGCCAGTATATATGACAAGTTCAGCAGCAATGGTAAATGGTGGTATTCATAGTTTTGTAAAAGCTGTTGCTCTAGAATTAGGAAATGGCTTGCGCATTAATGCAGTGTCATCAGATTTAGTAGAAGATGCCTACGAAAAATACCGAAGCTACTTTCCAGGAAATATTCCTGTTCCTATGAAAAAAGTAGCAATGGGCTACATTAAAGCCATTGAAAGTAGATTAAACGGACAAATCATAAGATTACAAGGATAACCTCTCGGCATCGCTCGAGGTGACAAAACAGTTATACCTGAAAAATATAATTATGCAAAAAACACAACATTACATATTAGGCCAATGGCAAGACGGAAAAGGCGACGGTAACCCAATCTACGATTCGGTGACTGGCGAGCACTTTACCAGCGTCACGACTGAAGGCATAAACACAGGAGAAATTCTTCAATACGGAAGAGAAAAGGGAAATACGCTACGTAAATTGACCTTTCAAGAACGTGGTTTAATGCTTAAGAAATTGGCATTTTATCTTCAGAAGAAAAAGAGAGCTTTTTACGAGATAAGCTACAGAACTGGAGCTACAAAAATTGACTCTTGGATAGATATTGAAGGAGGTTTTGGAAATTTATTCGCTAACGCTTCACTACGTAAATTATTTCCTAATCAATCCTTTCACGTCGAAGGTGACCCAATAGATTTATCTCGTGGTGGTCGCTTTATGGCACATCACATTATGGTACCACGTGAAGGCGTAGCGGTTCATATCAATGCCTTCAACTTCCCTGTTTGGGGAATGTTAGAGAAGTGTGCGTGTAATTGGATGGCTGGTGTTCCGGCAGTTGTATTGCCTGCACCGCAAACGGCTTATTTGACAGAAGCCGTTGTGAAAGAAATCATCGCTTCAGGAATTTTACCAGAAGGTGCGTTACAGTTAATTAGTGGTACCGCTAAAGATATTTTAGATAACACACAATCTCAAGATGTGGTGAGTTTTACAGGTTCTGCAAAAACAGGCCGAATGCTAAAAAACCATCCGCAACTTATTGAGGAATCTGTACCATTCACGATGGAAGCCGATTCATTAAACGCTTGTATTCTTGGGGAAGATGCTAAACCAGGCACTCCAGAATTTAATTTATTCATCAAGGAAGTTCGTAATGAGATGACTGTGAAATGTGGTCAAAAATGTACCGCCATTCGTCGCATCATCGTTCCAGAAAACTTGATTGAAGATGTGCAAATTGCGCTTGGAAAACAATTGGATAAAGTCACTATTGGTGACCCAAGATTGAAGGAAGTGAGAATGGGCGCTTTGGTAACCAAAGAACAACGCGAAAGTGTCTATAGCCAAGTCAAAGAAATTACAAAAACAGCAAACATTGTTTACGGCGATTTTGATGAGGCACAGACTATAGGTGAAAACACAAAAGGTGGATCGTTCATCAAACCGATATTACTTCGCGAAGATAATCCGTTGAAAAATGAAGCGGCACACATTACTGAAGCTTTTGGACCTGTTTCTACCTTGATGCCTTATAAAGATTTAGATGAAGCTATTCAGTTGTCTAAAATGGGTAAAGGTTCGCTGGTATCGTCCATCGTGACGAATGATAATAAGATTGCTAGAGATTACACAGTTTCTGCAGCAACGCATCACGGTCGCATTTTAGTTTTAAATAGAGAAAGTGCTAAACAAAGTACAGGTCACGGTTCGCCGTTGCCTAACCTAATTCACGGTGGTCCAGGTCGCGCTGGTGGCGGTGAAGAAATGGGCGGAATGCGTGGTATTAAACATTACTTACAGCGTTGTGCCATACAAGGAAGTCCAACAACCTTGACTGAAATAACGGGTATTTATCAACCAAATTCAGCTTATAAAGAATCGCCTAAGCATCCATTCGCTTACCATTGGGAAGACATTCAACCAGGAATGTCTTTGGAAACTCACAAGCGTACCATTACCGATACCGATATTGTAAACTTCGGTAACTTGACTTGGGACCATTTCTATGCTCATACAGATATTACGAGTCTTGACGGCAGTATTTTTGAACACAGAACAGCGCACGGTTATTTTGTGATTTCGATGGCAGCAGGATTATTTGTGTATCCAAATAAAGGACCAGTTGCAGCGAATTATGGTTTAGAGGAAATAAGATTCTTACGTCCGTTGTATCATAACGATACGGTTTACGTGCGATTAACGTGTAAGCAGAAAGTTGACCGCGAGCAAAAAGGTTCAGAATTACCTAGCGGCATCGTGAAATGGTTTGTTGAAGTTTTTGATGCTGAGCCAGATGAAGACCAAGAACCATTAGTAGCTATCGCGACTATTTTGACGATGGTTCAGAAAAAGCAGACTGTTTTTGAAGAGATTTCAGAAGAATTTATTCAGAAGTCTTTGAGCAAACTAACTGAAGATGCTAAACCAAAATGGGGTATAATGACACCACAACATATGGTAGAACATTTGGAATGGAGTTATAAAGTGGCTTCAGGAGAAATTCAAGATTTTGAAATTGCAACACCAGAAGAGCATCTTGAAAAAGTGCACGACTCGTTGTACAATTACAAACCATTTCCGCAAGGTCATCATATGCCTTTGATGAAAAAAGATGAGTTGATGCCTTTAGAACACGATAACCTTAACGATGCAAAACAAGCACTGTTAGATGCGCGTGAAGCCTATGTGAAATACTTTAAGCAAAATGCAAAGGCTACTACTAAGAATGCAGTTTTTGGGCATTTAGATAGATTTGAGTGGACGCTTTTAGAGCGAAAGCATTTGAATCATCACTTTGAGCAATTTAATATTTTATAGCGATGTCAATCCGCATTTATTGCGGATTCGCTTCCAGATTAACTAAATCGTCAACCGTAAATGTCCACAAGAGTTCATATGTATTACACTTATATGTATGACTCACAAGAGAAATCATCTATTCCATGTCGGCGTAACTAATGACATTAAGCGTCGCACCTTTGAACACAAGAGTGGAACTTATGGTTCGCATACGGGTCGATATAATATTGATAAGTTGGTGTATTTTGAAGAACACCAATGGATTCAAGAAGCCATAAAGCGAGAGAAGACGATTAAAAAGTGGAAGCGCGAATGGAAACAGAATATTATTACAGAGTTAAATCCTGAGTGGCGAGATTTGAGTGCTCAATGGGATTTAAGTATTTTTGAAGAACCAAACCAAGAAACAAATAACTAGGTATAAACCGAAAGCGCATCTAGTGCGCTTTGACATACCATTAAAAACAACACCTTGACTAGTCCATACGTAAAACAACATACAAAAAACGGAATTTCAACTATAGAATTTTTTCATCCGGCACACAATAGTTTGCCAGGTGATATTCTTGCCAAATTAGCGAACACAATCACTGAAGCAGGCCAAGATGATAACGTTCTTGTCATCATCTTAAAAAGTGGTGGCGACCGAACTTTTTGTGCCGGCGCAAGCTTTAAGGAATTGATATCAATCGAAGATGAAAAAACAGGCGAAGAATTCTTTATGGGCTTCGCCAATGTGATAAACGCAATGCGTAAATGTCCAAAATTCATCATCGGTCGTGTACAAGGAAAAACCGTTGGTGGTGGCGTTGGCTTAGCTAGTGCCATGGATTATTGTATGGCAACAAAATTTGCCTCTATCAAGTTAAGTGAGCTAAATATTGGTATTGGACCATTTGTGGTCGGACCAGCTGTTGCACGTAAATTAGGTATCAGTGGAATGTCTCAAATTGCTATTGATGCTAATACATTCTACAGTCCAGAATGGGCAAAAGACAAAGGTTTATTCACACACGTTTACGATTCAACTGAAGAACTAGATGAAGCCGTTCAAGCCACTGCAGAGCATTTATGCACTTACAATCCTGAAGCAATGAAAGAAATGAAGAAAATCTTTTGGGATGGTTGTGATGATTGGGACACCTTATTAAATGAGCGCGCTAAAGTTTCAGGACGATTAGTTTTATCTGAATTCACTAAGGAGAAATTGAAGCGGTTTGCTTAGGTAGTGGTGAGTGATGAGGGCGAAAAGCGACGCTTTTCTTTGAGAGGTGAGCTTAATCTATTTAATTATGAAAAGTAAGTATCATTTTAAATTTGAGGATTTACAAGTTTATCAAAAGGCTATTGATTTTGGTGAATTTGTTAACGACCAAGTCAATCAATTTCCAAAGCACGAAATTTACAAGCTGTCTTCTCAATTTATAAGAGCTGCAGATAGCATCGCTTTTAATATCGCTGAAGGCTCTGGCAGTACTGATGTCAATTTTAATCGATACTTAAAAATGGCTTGGGATAGTTCTCACGAATGTGTTGCTGCTTCAACGAAAGCAAGATTGAGAGGTTATATTACTTTTGAAACCGATGAAGAAAACAGAAAAAGACTAACTGAAATAGCTAAAATGATATCTTCTTTAAGAAGACACCTAAAAAATAAATAATGAGACTCACAGCTCAAAGCAAAGCGAACTCACCACTCACCTCTATACTATGATTTACTCTTTCAAAGGTCACATCCCAGTAATTCACGAATCTAGTTTTGTGCATCCGCTTGCGGCTGTGACTGGTAATGTGATTATCGGCAAAGATTGTTACATAGGTCCTGGTTGTGCTATTCGCGGTGATTGGGGTGAGATTATCTTGGAAGATGGTGTGAATGTTCAGGAGAATTGCACGGTGCATATGTTTCCGGGAAAATCTATTGTGTTGAAAGCAGGTGCACACGTAGGACACGGCGCGATTATTCACGGTGCAAACCTTGGTCGCAATTGCTTAATTGGAATGAATAGTGTCATTATGGACGATGCTGAAATTGGAGACGAAAGTATTGTTGGTGCAATGGCTTTTATAAAAGGTGAAACGAAGATTCCAGCACGAAGTTTAGTTGTTGGCAATCCTGCTAAAATTATTAAAGAAGTGTCTGATGAGATGATTGCCTGGAAAACAGCTGGAACAAAACTCTATCAACAATTACCTGCAGACTGTCACGAAACATTGCGAGAGGTTGAGCCTTTGAGAGAAGTTCCTGATAATAGACCGAAGCAGGAGGACTTTTATAAAACTTTGAACCAATTCCGGAAATAAATGTCCATAAGTTTAAGAAATACAGCTCTAGTTTCAATAAGTATCCCTTTTCTTTTTCTAATTGTTTTTGGAGTATATTTTTTGGTTATATATCCAAACCTATATACTGATTTTAGTGGTTCTACTCTTACACTATTTAACATTAAGCAACTACCCTATAACTGGTTTATAGTAGTATTTGGTTACCTAACTTTAGGTGTTTTAATGATTAATACATCCTTGTCATTACTATTATTGGAAGTAGAAAAAACAATACTTTTTAAAATAGGATTAATACTCACAATAATATCTGCAATGCTCTGGGTTTCTTTTGGCTTCACACCAATTACAATAGACCAAGAATTTAATGTAGATTCATTTATGTACCGTCAATTGGGTTTATTCATAACTTCCTTTTTTGGATTTATTTTTATAGCTACAGATTCGAGTAGATTTTTAATAGCTAAAAAATTTAGTGTTCTGTTAATTATTAACGCTTCATTAATGGCGTTAATTTCTCTGATATTTGGAATTTTGAAGATGGAAATGAATATAATCTCTTACTTTATGCAGGCTTATTGGTTATTTTATTTTTCATCATATTTAATTCTTGGTCTAGGTATATTAAATAGTAAAAATTACACAATCTAATCCAACACCGATAAATCCAACTCATTCGTTTGCTTTCCAGTGCTCAGCGTAATAAAACTCTGTACACTTCCCAGATACGGAATCAGTGTTAACTTTGAGACAATAAAAGTTTCGTAAGCTTCAATATCTTTTACAACAAGTTTCAGCAAATAATCAAAGGTTCCACTAATACGGTGGCACTCTACCACTTCTGGAAAATCATTTATTTGGCTCACAAATTTCTCTAAAAAGCTACGTGTATGACCTTGTAAGGTAATGGCAATAAATACGGTTTGCTTAAGCCCTAATTTCTTGGCGTTCAACTTTGCAGCATAACCATCAATTAGACCTTCTTTTTCTAATTTCTTGATGCGTTCAAAAATAGGCGTAGTAGTTTTTCCTAAAATTTCAGCTAGACTTTTAACGGTTCTGTTAGAATCTTCTTGAAGTAATTTCAGTAACTTTTTATCTGTACTATCTAGTTTAATCACAATGAACTTCTATTTAGTTTGGTTTAAAATTCAATATTAAGAATAAAAACATAGTTAAATAACATTAGGCAGAATTTTATTCTATTACAAATAGATTGTTTAGTTGATACCTATAGACTTCATTAAGATTAATTAAATTTGTTAGAATTCAAGAAACTTATGAGCGAGACTGCATTTAAAGTCCCTAAAATGGGCGAAAGTATTACAGAAGGTACTATCATAAATTGGGTGGTTCAAGAAGGTGATGCTTTTGAAGAAGGTGATATTTTAGTAGAAATTGCTACAGACAAAGTAGATAATGAAGTGCCTGCACCATTTTCGGGTGTTATGATTTCTCACAAAGCTCAGGCTAATGATGTTGTTGCGGTAGGTTCTGAGATTGCAATACTTGAAGAAGGTTCTGCGGGTTCTAAATCTGAAGAGAAATCGAAATCGAACTTGAAGCCGAAAGAAAATGAAGTTGTTTTAAAACAATCAATTAAAGTTGAAGCTTCATCAAAATCGTCAGCTAAAAAACCTCTTCAAAAAACCGCTTCAGTAGGCATTCAGAATAATACATTCTATTCGCCTCTAGTCATTTCAATCGCCAAAGAACATCATATCTCATTTGAAGAATTGGCTCGGATTGAAGCGACAGGAAATGATGGCCGATTACGAAAAAGTGATGTTTTTAAATACATCGAAAACGGTAGACCACATAAACACTCTTCTGTCATTCCAGCGCAGGCTGGAATCTCTGGTGACATCGGTTCACAATTTCAAGCCATCGGTCAGCAAATGATGCAATTGGGTCAGGAATTAAACGAGACTTTAGCAGAATTAAAAGTCTTAAAAGAACAACCAGCTGTTGAGCAACCAAAACCGTACACGATTCCGCAGTTGAAATTGGATAAAGGTACTGGCAAGATTGTCGAGATGGATCGTATGCGCAGTATGATTGCAGACCATATGGTGTATAGCAAACATACGTCGCCACACGTAACAGCTTATGTTGAAGCTGATATGACTGATATTGTGAATTGGAGAAACGCAAACAAGGTGAAATTTCAAGAAAAGCACGGCGAGAAACTTACGTTTACGCCATTATTTGTTGAAGCTGTCGCCAATGCGATTACCGAGTTTCCAATGATTAATGTATCGGTTGATGGTAAAAATATCATCGTTAAAGAACACATCAACGTTGGAATGGCAACCGCTTTACCAAGTGGGAACCTTATCGTTCCGGTTGTGAAAGATGCCGATAAAAAGAACTTACAGGAACTCGCTAAAGACGTCAACCGAATGGCAAATCTCGCCAGAGAAAACAAACTTGGCGGCGATGACATTAAAGGAAGCTCTTTTACGATAAGTAATGTGGGAACCTTTGGAAGTGTGATGGGAACGCCAATTATCAATCAACCTGAAGCGGCGATTCTCGCTACTGGAATTATCAAAAAGCGACCAGAAGTTATTACAAAAGACGGTAATGATACTATCGAAATCCGTTCGATGATGTACTTGTCATTATCATTTGACCATCGCATTGTGGATGGTTTTCTTGGCGGAAGCTTCTTAAAGAAGATAGCTGATAATTTGGAGCAGTTTGATATTAATAGAGAAATTTAATTTTTTTCGACTCCGCTCGAACTGACATCCATTGTCACATCGAGCGTTGTCGAGATGCTTTTCATAATCATATAGAATAATGAAAACTTTAGACATAAAAATAACCAAAGCAACAACTTCAAAATTGGAGACTGTTGACATTAACAATATCCCATTAGGAAAAGCCTTTACAGACCATATGTTCATTTGTGACTATGAGGATGGCGTTTGGAAAGACGCAAGAGTTGTTCCTCTAGACACCATACCAACACATCCAGCAGCAATGGCATTACATTATGGTCAGGCGATTTTTGAAGGTATGAAGGCAACGGTTGATGCAGATGGAAATCCGCAGTTGTTTAGACCAGCAGATAATGCAAAACGACTAAATTTTAGTGCTCGCCGCATGGGAATGCAAGAGATACCTGAAGAAATTTTTGTTGAAGGTTTAAAAGCACTTGTAAATATTGAACGTAACTGGATTCCAAAACAAGACGGTAGCACATTATATTTAAGACCATTTATGTATGCCGATGAGCCACATATTGGTATGCGCGCCGCCACACATTACAAGTTTATAATTATTGCAACACCTGCAGGACCATTTTTTAAAGAACGCATAAAACTTTGGGCAGAAAAGCAATACATACGTGCTGCAGCAGGCGGTACTGGCGAAGCTAAAGCGGCTGGAAATTATGCGGCGGCAATACGACCTACAGAGATAGCCAAGTCTAATGGCTACAATCAAGTTTTATGGCTAGATGCACACGAGCACAAATACATTCAGGAAGTTGGGACAATGAACATCTTTTTCAAGATTGATGGTAAGTTTATTACACCAAAACTTGATGGTTCTGTTTTAGACGGGATAACTCGAAAAAGTGTAATGACGTTGCTTAAAGATTTTGGATTTGATTTAACTGAACGTCGTATCACTATTGATGAAATAATTGAGGCAGAAAAAAATGGAACGCTTGAAGAAGCTTTCGGTACAGGAACAGCAGTAAATATTGCAATGATTGAAAGCATTGGTTATGATGGAGGAACAATTCATGTCTCTGATGATAATCCTATAGGCGAGAAAGTAAACAATACCTTAGATGGCATTAAAACAGGTAAAGTTGAAGATAAATTTGGTTGGATGTTGAAGGTGACAAAATAACATTTTGTCATTCTGAACTTGATTCAGAATCTCTAGCAACTTACAAGGTTCAATTGAAAATATAGAATGTGAAAGATTCCGTGTCGTAGCACGGAATGACAAACTTAGGAATAGGAAATGAATATGAGCATAGATAAAAACACACTAAAACAAGCGTTTAAAAATGTCGCGACTGCAAAGACGATGACAGAATTGTATGAGGAAAACTTCAAAGTCGTTTCCAAATACGTTCACGCCACATCACGTGGTCACGAAGTCATTCAAAATGCTGTGGGAATGCAATTACTGCCACAAGATTATGTGTTCCCGTATTATCGAGATGACTCTATTTTGCTCAGTATTGGGATGACACCTTATGATTTGATGCTTCAGGTCTTGGCTAAGAAAGACGATCCATTTTCTGGTGGTCGTACCTATTACTCGCATCCAAGTTTAAAAGATGCTGATAAGCCGAAAATTCCTCATCAAAGTAGTGCAACAGGTATGCAGGCGATTCCTGCTACTGGTGTGGCTATGGGAATGTGGTATCGTGAAGACCAGAATCTAGGTTATGACTCAAAGACGTCTGAATTACCAATAACAGTTTGTTCATTAGGCGACGCTTCAGTTACCGAAGGTGAAATCGCCGAAGCTTTTCAAATGGCTGCTCTAAAACAACTGCCTATCCTCTATTTGGTTCAAGATAATGGTTGGGATATATCAGCAAACGAAGCAGAAACAAGAGCGCAAAATGCTTACGAATATGCAGCAGGTTTTCACGGCTTAGAAGCCGTAACTATTGATGGAACTGATTTTGAAGAAAGCTACAGTACCATTCAAAAAGTCATTAAAACAATGCGTGAAGAACGCAGGCCGTTTTTAGTGCACGCTAAAGTACCATTACTAAATCACCACACGTCTGGTGTACGAATGGAGTTTTATCGTGATGATTTAGACGAAGCAAAGACTCGCGATCCATACCCGAAGCTTCAAAAATTATTGATGGATAATGGGTTTACTGAAAAGGACTTAAGTGCAATTGAAACTAAAGTTAAATCTGAAGTTGAAGAAGCTTATCAAAAAGCATTAAAAGCCGAAGACCCAAAACCAGAAGATTTATTTACACACGACTTTGCACCAACGCCAATTACTGAAGAGAAAGGCGAACGTTCACCACAAGGTGGCGATAAAGTCGTAATGGTAGATTGTGCCCTATTTGCAGTTGAAGAATTAATGCGCAAACATCCTGAATGTTTGATGTACGGTCAAGATGTTGGTGGCCGTTTAGGTGGTGTGTTTAGAGAAGCGGCAACCTTAGCGCAAAAGTTTGGTGATAACCGTGTTTTCAATACGCCTATTCAAGAGGCATTTATTATAGGTAGTACTGTTGGTATGAGCGCCACTGGTTTAAAACCAATTGTAGAAGTCCAATTTGCCGATTATATTTGGCCAGGACTCAATCAGCTATTTACAGAGGTTTCACGAAGCAATTACCTCTCAAATGGAAAATGGCCTGTTTCAATGATACTACGTGTGCCAATTGGTGCCTACGGAAGTGGTGGTCCTTATCACAGTTCTTCAGTAGAAAGTGTGGTGACTAATATTCGCGGTCTTAAAATTGCTTACCCAAGTAATGGTGCCGACTTGAAAGGTCTTATGAAAGCCGCCTATTACGACCCAAATCCTGTTGTTATTTTTGAACACAAAGGGTTGTATTGGAGTAAAGTAAAAGGCACAAAAGGTGCAACCTCATTAATGCCAGATGAGGATTATGTGCTACCATTTGGAAAAGCGAATGTCTTACAAGAAATCTGGAAACAGGAAGAGAAAGAAACCATTTCTATAATCACTTATGGAATGGGCGTGCATTGGGCTATGAATGCTTCCGCAGAACTTGGTTTACAAGATTCTATAGAAGTTGTCGACTTGCGCACACTTCATCCACTTGATGAAGATACCATAATGACTTCCGTTAAAAAATGTGGCAAATGCCTTGTGGTTACTGAAGAGCCTAGCGACAATACTTTTGCCAGAGCGCTTTCAGGAAAAATACAAGAAGAATGTTTTCAATATTTGGATGCACCAGTAAAGACCATTGGTAGTGAAAATATGCCAGCGATACCGTTGAATTCTGTATTAGAAGAGACGTTTATTCCTAGTACGGAGAAGGTGAAGGCGAAGATTGAGGAGCTTTTAGACTATTAAATAATATATATAATATGGAGTATATGATAGACTTTCAGTTAAAAGGAAGATATCTCATTAATCGGTTTGGTACTCCAATAATTTTGATATCATTTTTACTATTTGGCTATTATATTTATAGTGCTAGTTTTTCAGAATTTAATTTTACTGAAAATATAATATTCATTTTTGTAGTACTTAGTTTATTATCCATAGGTATTTGGTGTATGAGCTATAATACTTTTAAGCGCTCCAAGATGACATTTATAAAACAAGGTTTTATCATTAAAAGTGACATTGGATTTATCCCATTGCATTTTAATGAAGTTGAACGTTTTGACAGTATTAACATTAAGGATAAAAATCAAAAGATTCAATTTGTAATCGTATGCAATGACGGACGTAAATTTAAAATTAGAGCTCATAAAGATATTTATGAAGGTCTCATTGCTACATTTCCAAGTAAAGAAGGTTCGTATACTTTATAATAATTAAAGTCTAATAAGTTATCAATTTTTGAATCCTTGGGAGGTTTTAGACGATTTGAAATTTTTGTATCTCGTCCCTCATAACTTCTCTAAAGTATTACTACTATTCATTTAGTCTGTTCTCGTAGTTATAAACACTACCTTTGTGCTTTAAACTTACCCTAAACTCTAAGATATTTAATGCATACTTGCCAAAATACTTAGCAGTCGCAAAACATTTGAAGTATGACATTTGAAGATCTAAACATAATTTCCCCTATTTTAAAATCTCTTGATGAACAAGGCTATGAGGAGCCTACATCTATTCAGGCACGTTCAATTCCACTTATATTAAAAGGTGAAGATGTTTTAGGAAGTGCACAAACCGGAACAGGTAAAACAGGTGCTTTTGCAATTCCTATTATTCAACATTTAGCAAACGATTTAGAAAATGCTAAAGGTAAGCGTAAAATATTATCACTAATAGTTACACCAACTAGAGAGCTTGCAATACAGATAGGTGAGAATTTTTCTGCCTATGGAAAATATACATCATTAAAAAGCACAGTTATTTTTGGAGGTGTACCTCAACGTGCGCAAACTAATAAGCTTAAAAGTGGTGTTGATGTTTTAATTGCTACACCAGGAAGACTGTTAGACCTTATGGACCAAGGTTATATTTCTTTAAAAGACGTTAAGTACTTTGTTTTAGATGAAGCCGACAGAATGTTGGATATGGGCTTTATTCACGATATTAAAAAACTACTAACAAAACTTCCTAAGAACAGACAGTCTTTATTTTTCTCTGCTACAATGCCAAAGAATATATTGACACTATCTAATCAAATTCTTAAAAACCCTAAAAAAGTTGAAGTAAATCCAGTTTCATCTACTGCAGAAACTATTCAACAGTATTTATACACCACCAACAAAACCAATAAAGGAGACTTGCTGCTTCATATTTTAGAAGATCCTAAGATAAACCAGGTTCTCGTTTTTTCTAAAACCAAGCACGGAGCAGACCGTACGGTACGTAAGCTATTAAAGAAGAAGATAAAGAGTGCTGCCATACACGGAAACAAATCTCAAAATCAAAGACAAAAAGCATTAAAAGCATTTAAAGATGGCAACATAAGGGTTATGGTTGCTACAGATATTGCAGCTCGAGGAATTGATATTGACAAATTAGAGTACGTGATTAACTACGACATTCCTAATGAACCAGAAACTTATGTTCATAGAATTGGCCGATGTGGACGTGCAGGAGAAGATGGTATAGCTATATCTATTGGTGAGCCTGAAGAAATACAGTTCATAAAAGATATTGAAAAGCTAATTAAGCAAAAAATTACGGTTATAAAAGACAATCCTTTTCCGCAGACAGACAAACCTATGACAACTTCTGAGAAGAAAGCTGCTGAAAAAGAGAAGCAACGTATAAAACAAGAATTTTTTGCAAACCGAAAAAAAAATAAAGGCTCTCAAAAAGGTGGCGGAAATAATAGACGTAAGAAAAAATAAAGCCCAAAACCTCATGATTTTAAAGTTTTTAAGGCGCAGATTGAAGTTTTTCTGCACTACCTATTTGATAAATACAAAACAAGCTTAAAGTAAGAATTTGGTATTGTTTGTAGTAGCATTTGACTACTCAATTACTTTTTACAATTAGTAAATCAGAAATACCTTTTGAAGAAACTTTTTCTTATTTAAAAAATTTGATATAATAATTGATAATAGGCACTTCTATAGATTCTTCGTATTCATACTCATAATGGAATAATTCAGTTTCGGCTTTTATAATGCTTTTGGTGTCTATTAATCTTTGACAGGACTCTGCTAACTCAACATCACTTTTAAATACAGATCCTATTCTTAATCTAAACATATTTAAAGCATCTTTTTCTCGAAGTAGAACTCCTATAAGTGCAATAGTTTCAATTTCATTGCTAGGTGATTTTTTTAAAATCTCTCTTTCTGCATTATTGATGACCTTCTTGGTTTTAAAATAATGCTGAAGAATAAACTTTTTTTCAAAGGTTATCATTTCATCTAAAAATTTACTTTTATTTTCCTCGATTGAGAGTTTTAAATTCATTTATTCAAATTTTAAACTTTTTATAAAAGGTATTTCTTTTTAAATGTTTTCATTGCTCTTTGATAACGCTTTAATTTTTTTCAGGTTCGTGCGGCGCAATAGCTTTTAGAATATTATCTGGATGGTTATAATGGTGCACATTTACATTAGGGCTTAAAGATTTATCTCTCACTTTAATTTGTGCATAATTAGATAGGTCTCCAGAACTATAATAGTAGGATTGGTCATCTAACCAAACGTAATTATTATCTGGCAATACGTACATTCTTACATTATTATCATTTAAAGACCTGAAAAAGAATGGTGTACTATTAATCAACGAGATGTCCTGTGCCTCTATATTTTCTAGATTACTATAAAATTGCTTTAAATCTATAGGAGCGAAAATTTGTTTTTTTAAATCTATTATACACCAAAAATTTTCTAAGATATCTGAATCTTCCTTATAGCGTTGAAAATTAATTCGAGCAAAATCTCCTATTTTTATACTACGTTGAAGACTAATTGATCCATTAAAAAATCCCCAAGATTTGTCTTTAACTACCTTGTTATTTTTAACTTCAGAAAGCGTAAGATACCCATTGTTTAAAACAGATAGAGATTGGTTTTTATCTATTCTTAAATAATGTGATGGAAGCGCTAAATTACCTGAAGAACTATAAATACTCGTGACAAATAAATCTTCTGAATTCAATGTTTCGCGATTCTCAATAGTTTCATGAACAACTGACTTAGGGATGAAATAATCGTATTTATCAACTAAATTATTTGCCTTGATACTATCTACAACACTATAGTTAATTTCATATTTATAGGAAACCAGTGTCACGATATTCATATTTTCATCAGCTTTATCAAAATACTCAGGAACTAATGCGATGGTTAATAGCCTATTATTATTTATATCTAATATGAAGTTCTCTTTTATGTTACCTTTTTTAAATGGTAAAACAGCATCTATATTGTAAACATAAGCTGTACTATCCTTAACTAAGACATATGCGTTATTTGAAACCGGCAGAATAACTTCTTCTACATTATGAGAAATAAGATCTGGATTTATGATGAGATGCTGAGCCTGTATTGTAAATGTTATAATTAAAAGACCAACTACATTTAAGAATTTCATAGTTAGTGATTTTTAATTACTACAGGTTTTAAATTTGCTAAAAGGTGTTTCAAAATCTACATCTAGGTCAATAGCTTTTAGAGTAAGATTGCTATAATTGTATTCCATAGCTTTTTCCTTTTGAGCTTCCTCAACCTCACTTACCGATGAAGCTTTCCAATATATCTTACCTACAATACTTTTTTGACGTACCACGCCAGCTTCGACCAGCATTTTAAATGTTGGGTGCTCTAATAGCTTTTCTTTAAAAGCTGTTACAGTTATGCTGCTAGATTCATTCAGGTAATTCTGAAAACACGTATTTTTTTCTGGCTTGTAATAATCATAAAACATATACCGCACGCCTTTATAAGTAACAATATTTGAGCCGCCAAAAACATAGTCTCGTTCCATCCTATCTGTGCACTCACAGTTATCGTATGGGTTATGTATGTCTTGTGCCTGCATCACCGTGGCAAACACTAATAGAAATGTTAAGGTTACAAATTGTATTGCTTTCATATTTGTATTGGTTTTAAAATTTATTTGTTATCGCTTAATTTATTGATACACTCAACTTCCCATTTTAATAAATAGAACAAATCTTCGAACGCTTTATAGGTTTTTAAAGCATTTTCTTTATTTGTTCCGAAATTAATTGTTCCTAGATCTTCATTTGATATATCGGTATATCCTGCTGTAAATAAGTCGGAAATATAAATTTTATACTTTTTATTAATACAAGAAAGGGTCATCTTGTTAGTTAATTTATCCTCAAAAGCAACCGTAACTGATTTGTTGTCATTCGTATAGTAAAAATAAAATATATCCCTAACCGCTTCACCAAAGAAAATTTGTTTTGGCTTTAATAGTGTATCATCTGTCTCTTATACACATCTGACGCTGCCGACGAAGAGGATAG
>OJFP01001008.1_pt1 | contig 16136 bp, 10 predicted proteins | sample 1594141 | NCBI WGS metagenome assembly OJFP01 (sample SAMN05416843, study PRJEB24817) | seawater metagenome | isolation source: Sea water | place: Canada:Atlantic | collected 2013-07
TGACCATCCTGACCGAGTTTGGCAACCATGATGCGTGGCCGCCGGCCTTCCTCTTCGGCGAACTTTTCAATGTCGTCCTGCAGAACCGCCCAGTTACCGTCGCCTTCGTAGGCTTTGCCGTAGACACCAGACACAGACCGGATTTGTGCTTGATAACGACCGAAATGTTTTTCCATGGCGTCGCTAATCTCCCCAACGGTGGCGCGGGCGCGGGTAGCCTCGACCGCTAATGCCAGCAGGTTGCCCTGGTTAGTTTCCGCGGCGCTGGAAAGTGCCGATAGCGCCTTATCCACCTGAGCCTGATCACGGCTTTCTCGGATCGCTTTGAGCCGCGCCACCTGACCTTCCAGTACTTTGGCGTTATCGATATCCAGAATGTCGATTTCCGCCTCTTCGTCCAGCCGATATTTGTTAACGCCGACAATAACGTCATCGCCGCGATCGATCCGTGCCTGCTTTTCGGCAGCGCATTCTTCGATACGTAATTTGGGCATACCACTATCGATGGCTTTGGTCATGCCGCCAAGGGCGTCCACCTCTTCAATAATTTCCCAGGCATTGTCGGCCATTTCCTGGGTGAGCTTTTCCATCATGTAGGAACCGGCCCAGGGATCGATGACGTCGGTGATATGGGTCTCTTCCTGGATTACTAATTGGGTGTTACGGGCAATGCGGGATGAAAACTCGGTCGGCAGGGCAATGGCTTCGTCCAGCGCATTGGTGTGTAGGCTCTGAGTGCCCCCAAACACCGCAGCCATGGCTTCGATGGTGGTCCGTACCACGTTGTTATAGGGGTCCTGCTCGGTGAGTGACCAGCCGGAAGTTTGGCAGTGGGTGCGCAACATCAGTGATTTCGGATTAGCAGGCTCAAATTCTTTCATGATGCGGTGCCAGAGCAGACGGGCGGCGCGAAGCTTGGCCACCTCCAGGTAAAAATTCATGCCGATGGCGAAGAAAAACGACAGCCTGGGTGCGAAGGAGTCAACGTCCATGCCAGCCTGCAGAGCAGTTTTAACGTATTCCTTGCCATCGGCCAGGGTAAACGCCAGTTCCAGCGCCTGATTCGCCCCGGCTTCCTGCAGGTGATAGCCGGAGATGGAGATGGAATTGAACCGCGGCATATTCTCAGCGGTGTAAGCCATGATGTCGCGAATAATCCGAATCGATGGCTCCGGCGGGTAGATATAGGTATTGCGAACCATGAACTCTTTGAGGATGTCATTCTGAATCGTTCCGGCGAGCTTTTCCTGGCTCACGCCCTGTTCTTCGGCTGCAACGATATAGCCGGCAAGAACGGGTAATACCGCACCATTCATGGTCATCGACACCGACACTTCGTCGAGAGGGATGCCATCAAACAGTATTTTCATGTCCTCCACTGAATCGATGGCCACCCCGGCCTTACCGACATCTCCGACCACGCGGGGATGATCCGAGTCGTAGCCGCGGTGGGTGGCCAGATCGAAGGCGACCGATACGCCCTGGCCGCCAGCGGCGAGGGATTTGCGATAAAAAGCGTTGGATTCCTCGGCGGTGGAGAAGCCTGCATACTGACGGATCGTCCAGGGGCGGCCCGCATACATGGTCGCCTGGGGGCCACGAACGTAGGGCGCCGCGCCGGGCAGGGTGTTAGTGTGCTCCAGCCCCTCGAGGTCTTCGGCCGTGTAGAGTGGTTTAACGACGATACCTTCCGGCGTATTCCAGTTGAGATCTTCCAGAGTCCGTTTGCCTCGCAGGGATTTTTCAGCGGCTTGTTGCCAGGCTTCCAGGTTTGTTTCTGAATCACTCACGTGCTTCTCCATTGCTTTAATATTGTCGAATCTGGATCGAAATCTTGATTGAATCTGGGTGAATCCGGCATTTTAACCCGTGAGGCGAGTTATTGGGCTTCCCGGCTGTTCTGAAAGAGGCTGGCAAAGGCTATTTGAGACGGTGTTTAAGGTGCCGGGTGTGTGGCGGCCGGTCCCGTCGATGGCTCTATGGCGAAGCAAGAGAACTGCGCCGGTGTTCGCAATTTCGTTTATTCAAACCAGGCGGCCCATACAGCTCCCGAGGCCAGTGGTCGTTCATCAATCAGGTAGGCATGGCTAACAGGAAATCCGATCGAATGAAATTATCAGACTTACAGTTCGACAATCGTTTTAGTAGTGAGCTTCCGGCCGACTCAACGACTGAAAACCGACCAAGGCAGGTGACCCAGGCGGCCTATTCCTGGGTCGCGCCGAAGCCGTTCGAGTCCCCTGAACTGTTGGCGTTTTCAACCGAGGTCGCTGAGCTGGTAGGCATAGACGCCGATGAAGCGCCGGAGGAATTAGCAAGGCTGTTTTCCGGGAAAGCCCTGCTCCCCGGTATGCAGCCCTATGCCATGTGTTACGGGGGGCATCAGTTTGGTAACTGGGCGGGCCAGCTGGGTGATGGCAGGGCGATTAACCTGGGCGAGGTGATTAATGACCGGGGCGAATACTGGGCCCTGCAACTGAAGGGCGCCGGACCGACTCCCTATTCACGAACGGCCGATGGTTTTGCGGTTTTGCGCTCATCGATTCGCGAGTTTCTCTGCAGTGAGGCGATGTTTCATCTGGGCGTGCCGACGACCCGAGCGCTGAGTCTGGTCACCACCGGCGAGCAGGTCATGCGGGACATGTTTTATGACGGCCGTCCCGGATTAGAGGCAGGCGCGGTGGTCTGTCGGGTGGCGCCCTCATTTATCCGATTTGGGCAGTTTCAGTTACCCGCCAGTCGCCAGGATTACACGCTGCTCAAGCAGTTTGCGGATTTTACGCTGGTCAACCATTTTCCCCACCTGATGGCGGCTGGCAGCGAACCGGGCGCGGAACACTACGCGGCGATGTTTGCTGAAGTGTGCCAGCTCACCGCGAAGATGGTGGTGCAGTGGGAGCGAGTGGGGTTTGTCCACGGCGTGATGAACACCGACAACATGTCGATACTGGGTTTGACGATTGATTATGGCCCCTATGGCTGGCTTGATAACTACGATCCCGACTGGACCCCGAATACGACCGATGCCGGCAACCGCCGGTACCGGTTTGGGAATCAGGCCGAGATCGCCCACTGGAATCTCTATCAGCTGGCCAATGCCCTTTATCCGCTGATTGATGATGCCGATCCGCTGGAGGCGGGTATTGCCAGTTATCGGCGCGAAGTCAATGAGCTGCGACAGCGCACCATGGCCAGTAAGCTCGGCCTGACGACTCAGGATGACAGTGATGGTGAGCTGGTCACCGAGCTGCTGGCATTGCTGGCAATCGTGGAGACTGACATGACCCTGTTTTACCGTAATCTGGGTGGTTTAAAGGTTGGATCACTTTGCGATCCGCAAATCCCTGATGAACAACTGCTGGAACCACTTGCGGACTGTTATTACGTGCTTGATCAGCTGGATGGGCCCTATGTTGAGCGGATGGCAGCCTGGCTGCGTCGTTACGGAAAACGCCTGCAGAAGGAGGGCTCCGATGATGCGGCAAGGCAGCAACGGATGAATCGGGTTAACCCCCGATATGTGTTGCGAAATTACCTGGCGCAACTGGCCATCGACAAGGCTGAAGCAGGCGACTATTCGGTGCTGCACGAATTGTTTGAGCTGATCAAGCGGCCCTATGACGAACAGCCCGAATTTGAAAAATATGCCGGCAAACGCCCCGACTGGGCAAGAGAGCGGGCAGGGTGCTCAATGCTCTCCTGCAGCTCTTAAACGGCCGAGTTGATTAATCACCCCACGAAGCGGAGCTAATGACTCGGCCGTCGCATGATTGACGATAACCGGATTTGGTGTTGTTATTGCCGTTAGCTCGCCCATAAGGGTGTTACGGTGAATGGGTGCTGAGTTCACAAGCGACTGTTTTTGCCATTCGGCTACCGGCTATCCCTGAACCGGAGGTTCTCTGGTTTGTTTCGATCAGCGGGTAGAGCTTTAACTGGAGAGAGGACCGCTGTTACCTGGTCAGGTAACCGCTGGTTCCATAGGAGGAAGTAATGAATACCCTTACCGATTTTGATCTGCCGCCACTGGAAAGTCTGGTTCAGGATGATCCTGAAAATAAATCATTCTTTGTCGATAAACAGGTGTTTACCGATCCGCGAATTTTCGAACTCGAAATGGAGCGTATTTTTGAATCGAGTTGGGTGTTTTTGTGCCATGAGAGCCTGATTCCCGACAATAACGATTTTTATACCACTGACATCGGGCGCCGGCCGGTGGTGGTGACGCGGGACGACGAAGGTCAGATCAATGCCTTTATTAATGCCTGTGCCCATCGTGGCGCGCAGCTATGTCGCACCGAGCGCGGTAACCAGAAGTTCATCACCTGCGCTTACCACGGCTGGGTATTTAACAGTGCCGGCGACTGCGTGGATATCCGTGATCAGGAAAAGGGTAACTACGCCAGGCGGTTTGACGACGATAGCCATAACCTGAAGCGTCTCGCCCGGGTGGAGTCTTACCGGGGTTTCATTTTTGGTAGTCTCGCCGATGAGGTGCCGACACTGATCGAGCATCTGGCAGAAGCTCGCCATTTTATCGATCTGGTGGTTGATCAAAGCGATGGCGGTCAGGAGGTGGTTCGAGGTTCTTCGCGCTATCAGCACGTGGGTAACTGGAAGATGCAGCCGGAAAACGGCATTGACGGATACCACGCACTGGCTACCCACGGTAACTATTTCAAATTGATTGCCACGGCACCGCAACGCCACGCGAAACAGGATGATTCGGCAAAAGATCTGAAAAGGCCGTTCGACGATAAGGTATTGATGGGGGAGAGCGGCTGGTACGACCTGGGTAATGGTCACACGGTGATGTGGTTAACCTTCCCACGACCGGAAAATCGACCGATTTTTTCGCGCTATGAAGCGCTCAAGGAGAAACACGGCGAAGGACGCGCCAGGTGGATGGTTGAACGCCAGCGCAACCTGGTGATTTATCCTAACCTGCTGCTGATGGAACACATTTCCACTCAGATCCGGGTAATTCAACCCCGCAGCGTCGATAAGACGGCGGTGAAAATTTACTGCCTGGGAACGGTGGGGGAGTCCCAGCAGGAACGCACCCTGCGGATCCGTCAATATGAAGATTTTTATAACGCCAGTGGCCTGGCGACTCCGGATGATCTGGTCAATTTTGATGCCTGTCACGCCGGTTATCTGGGTGGCGACGGCGAATGGGTGGACGGTTACGCCCGGGGGATGGAAAACCAGGTTCCGCAACCCGATTATGCGGCGAAAGAACTCGGCATGAATCCCGTGGCCGGTGGTGCGGACGCAGAGGATGAAACCCTGCTGGTGGGACAGCACCGCCAATGGCACCGGTTGATGAGTAAAGGCAGTATTTAACCGGTCCTGACTACCCGCGGTCTCTAAATAAAACGGATACCGGCGAGACGGGTATCCGTTTTTTGTTCTGCGGCAGGGGGGTTCCCTCCGTGGGTTCTGTTGCCCGGCGCAGCCTGATGACTCCATTAGCTATCAATCGTGGTAGTGGATTCCCTTGATCAAAGTCAATCTCCTGATGGCGATTTGCACCTAGAGTGCGACGCTGATGACCGTCATGGAGAACTTAAAAAATGAACAGTGTTAAAGAGGGGATTGATTTCAGTGAACTGATTCAGGATGACCGAATTCATGGATCGCTCTATACCGATGCCGATATCTACAATGAAGAACTGACCCGGATTTTTTACAATGGCTGGGTATTTGTGGGTCACGATAGTGAAATACCCGAATCGGGAGACTGGGTTCGACGCAATATCGGTGAGCAACCGGTATTGATGATTCGAGATAAAACCGGCCAGGTACAGGTGCTGATGAACCGCTGTACCCATCGAGGAAATCTGCTATTTACCAATAAAGCCGGTAACGATCACCATCTGCTTTGCCCCTACCATGGCTGGGTTTTTGATGCCGACGGTACGCTGCTGGATACGCCCGAAGCGGGAGGCTATGGTAAACAGTTCAATAAGCCTGATTTCAACATCCCCAAAGTTAACCATGTCGATAGCTATCGCGGATTTGTATTTGCCTGCGCAGCGGAAGAGGCCATTACCCTGGCCGAGCACCTGGGCGATGCGGCGCAATTGCTTGATCGCGTTGCCGATATGTCACCGTCCGGTGAAATAGAACTCTCTGGCGGCTGGTTACAACACCGATTCAAGGCTAACTGGAAAATGCTGCCGGAGAACGATACCGACGGTTATCACGTTGCCTCAACTCATCAGTCGTTTGTGATGGCGACTAGTTCACAGGCACCTGATTATGTGGGTGAAGATTCACTGCCGCAGGTTCGGGACTGGGGTAATGGTCACACCGAAATCGACTTCACCCCCGGGTACCGTAAGGTTGATAAAACCTTCGAGTGGTATGGCCGACTGTCGGAATCGAAAGTCCCTGATTACATCGCGGCAATGGAGCAGCGCTACGGTAAAGAAGAAGCGCGTAAGAAGCTGGTTGACGGGCCGCCCCACGCCATTATTTTTCCAAATCTCTTTCTGGCCGAAATGAATATCGTCTACTACTACCCGGTGGCACCCGACGAATGCGTGCAGGTCTATACCCCCCTGTATCTAAAAGGCGCACCGGAGTTGAACAAACGTACCATCCGGCAAACCGAAGGAGCGGTAGGCCCAGCGGCTTTTTTACTGGCCGATGATGTCACCATTGCCGAGCGCACCCAGATTGGTCTGCGTGCACATGGCTCCGACTGGCTTGACCTGAGTCGGGGGGTTGATCGTGAAGAGGTCGATAAAGACGGTCATCCCGTCTCTCATCTATCCGATGAAACCTCGAATCGTGCCTTCTGGAACCATTACAAAGCGGTGATGAATCAGTAATAAACCGCATATCTTGATTTAGGGATCAAATCATGTTGCCTTACGAAGAGAAAGAACGGGTGGTGGCATTTATCCACCTTGAAGCACAACTGGCTGATGAAGCTCGCTACGACGAATGGGAAGCGCTGTGGAGTGATCAGGCTAACTACTGGGTACCGCGTCGAGACGGGCTGGATCCGGCAACCCAGGTTTCGCACATTAACGATAACCGGGCGCGTATCGCCACCCGAGTGGCCCAGCTAAAAACCGGTTATCGTTACAGTCAGGAGCCGGCTTCGCCAATGCGCAGGCTGGTGTCAAACATCGAGATTGAACCCCTCGATGAGAGTGGTTATCGGGTAGCCAGTAATTTTCTGCTGCTGGAACTGGCTGTCCAGTCCACCAACGACCTGCACCTCTGGGGCGGGCGAGTGACCCATGAACTCGAACGAGCGGGGAACGAATTAAAAATGCGTAGCAAAAAGGTAGTGCTGGTTAACGGCGATGAGCCGATTCCTAATCTTGCGTTTTTGATCTGACTGACCGAAAGCGTCCTCAACGCAGCTAGCCCATGGGCGGTAAATCCGCTGACCGATCTGCATCAACCGGGGGTTTTGGTCCCTGCCAGTTACCCGGCCAGATGCCGGATTTCCCCGGTGCCAGAATCCCCACCGGGTCAACCGCATCCTTGATTTTTTGCAGGGTTTTGTCGAGGCCGTTGTCCTGTGCGCTGTAGGTATCGGCGACCAGGTCCATGAACTCGACGTGGGCTTTTAACTCGCCAAAACCGATACTGGCGGCCGCCAGGATGATTTCTCGCGAACATTCATAGGCACGGCGGCGTTCCTCTTCGTCGCGGGGATCGAACATAATCATCAGCAACTTGATCACGCCGCGGAAGGCGGCCACGTATTCGGTGATGTAATCAAAGCCGTGCCGGTTCATGATTTCACGCATCATGTTGGTGGCTTTGACGCAGATGTCCCCGTAAAGCGGAGCGATGGGGGTGAAATTGATGTGACCGCCACCGCGCCAGTTCACAATGTGAAACTCGCTCATGTTGGGTTCGCCGCGCATTAATTTGGTGCGATAAGCCCAGCCCACATCATCCGCGGGGCGGTCGCCTTCCTCGAAAAACTGCACGCCGGGGATGTCGGCAAAACTGCCACGAATGGCGTCCCACTGCATCTCAATATTCGCCGGCAGACCGTAGAGTCCACCCCACATATTCCACCAGCCAAGCTCCAGGTCGCTACGAGCCTGTTCCCACACCTCGTTAGGCATGGGTGATTTTTCGTTCCAGTAATCCGACCGGGGGCGCTGTACGCCGACGCTGTAGCTCAGGTGCTCTAGTATTACTGCGTTTTGATAAACCATGGAGACTTTAAGCGGTCGAATGCGCTCGATAATGGTGTGCAGGTCAGCTTCGCGTTCGAAGGAAATCATGAAGGGTTTGTGGGCCGGCGGTTTGGGCATCAGCCAGATACCCATCTTGGTGACGATGCCGAAGTTACCCTGGGTGAACATGCCATCCACATAAGGCCCATAACCATATTTGAATACCGAACTGGCGTTACTGTTAGGCATGGCCCCCATGCCGGTGCGGACCAGCGAGCCGTCGGCGAGCATCACTTCCATGCCGCACTGAAAAACGAAGTGATCGCCATAGGGGGTGTAACCCGCACCATGTTCCATGGCATTACCAATGACACCGCCCCAGCCAGGCGCGGCGCAGTCAATCCAGAGATCGGAGCCGATATCCTGCAGATGCTGGTAAAGCTGGATGTACGAAACCCCCGGTTCGACCACCGCGTAACCGAGTTTTTCGTTGACTTCCAGTACCTGATTCATCCGTTTCATATCAACGACCAGATAACCGTTCAGTCGCGGAACCGGGCCACCATAACCGAAGTTTTTACCCGTACCGTAATACCAGACGGGAATCGCCAGCTGATTAGCCAGTTGCAGCACTTTCTGTGCCTGTTCCAGATTAGCGGGGGCCACCGCAGCAGACGGTATGCGAAGCTCTGGCGGCGTCGGTGACATGCGGTCCAGGTAGGGGCTTAATTCGCTCTGAGGGTCAGTAAATACCCACTCATCACCGACCAGGTTGCGTAACTCGGATAACGCCCGCTGAAAGACGGCAGGATCGATATTAGGGGGAGTGATGGTGGCCATTAGGAGCTCCTCTATCGTGACCAGCAGGGCTTGGCTGATCAGGCATTGATTTGTGTACTTGTCTAAGGATTGGCTTGTCGGTGCATCAATAGTACAAGAGTTGTGGGTCTGGTTAACGGGAGTCGATTAATTCTTCTCGTACTGCTCGACCAGTACAAATTTAGTCACTTTGCCGGTGGGGGTTCGGGGCAAGGGCTCATCCTGAAAGAAAACCTGTTTCGGCGCCTTAAACCCGGCCAGCTCAGATTTGCAGTGGGCGATTACCTGATCGGCACGAATGTCATGGCCGGGGTGGTTAACCACGATGGCGGTTACCTGTTCACCCCAGATATCATCGGCCAGGCCGATGACCGCGCACTCGGCGATGCCATCAAGACCGAGGATCGCCTCTTCGACCTCCAGCGAGAAAACATTCTGGCCACCGCTGATGATCATGTCCTTGTCGCGACCGGCAACATAGAGGAAACGCTCCGTATCAAACCGACCTAAATCGCCGGTGTGAACCCAGCCATCGCGAAAGGTCTCCGCGGATTTCTCCGGGTTCAGGTAGTAACCGTCAGTGGCGCAGGGCGACCGGGCGATGATATGCCCGACCTCGCCTGGGGGCAGGTCTGAACCCTGATCATCAATCACTCGTACCTCAGCCATTTCGATCTGCCTGCCGACTGAATCGGGTTTGGCGAGCTTGTCTGCCGGTTTGCTGAGGGTGACGATGCCGGTTTCCTGCATGCCGTAGTATTCATAGAGATGGGGGCAGAGCAGTTCTCGGGATCGTTCACGCAAGGGCGCGGGTAGCGGTGCGCCAGCAAAGACAATCCCGCGTAGCGAACTCAGGTCATAATTTTCAAGGCCAGGTTCGGCCATCATCACCGCGGCCATTGTCGGTACCAGATTGGTAATAGTGATGGCTTCGCGCTGGATAACGCTAAGTGCTTCTGCAGCAGAAAAATTAAGCATTACATTGCGGGCACCGGCAAAAATTGAGCTGGAAATCCAGCCAAAACCAACCCTGCCAAACGCCGGGAATACCGTCAGGGTGTTGTCCTGCTCAGTCAGGTCGTGGCAATCCGCCATTGACTGGGTGGCGACCAGGTTGTTCTGGTGATTGAGCAAATAAGCTTTGGGCAGGCCGGTGGTGCCAGAAGTGAGATTGAAATAGAACGGGTCTCCAGCGGCGACCTGGGTGTTGGGAGCCGATTCGCTGCTCCGGGCTAACTGCTCATCGTAGTTAGCCGCATAGTCGCGGAGGTCGTCGCCAAACCCGAAAAGCTGGCGCAAATTTGGGCAGGCAGGCCGCACCTGATCTACCGTGTCGTTAAAACGGCTTTCATACAGCAGTCCGGTGGCGCCCATGCTATCGATTAAACCGGTTATGTCCCTGGCAGAGAGGCGGTAATTAAGCGGTATGCCGACAATGCCGGTTTTAGCGAGCATGAAATACCAGTCCACCAGCTCAATCCGGTTAGAGGTGAGCATGGCGACCACGTCACCTTTCTGGTAACCGGCGGCGATCATCGTGTTAGCGAGTCGGTTAGCTCGGCTGTTTAGCTGCGCATAGGTGAACCGCCGGCCGGAGGTAATGCAGACCAGGGCCTCGCGCTGAGGAAATCGAAGGGCGGCGGCCTGCAACAGGTTGGCCAGGCTGGATCTATCTGCGGCTGACGGTTCCATGATGGTTACCCTGAATTGATCAGCGGGCGTGTTTGTCCTGCAACTGGATAATGCGGTAGGCGTATTCGGCAACAGGAATAGCGATGCCCAGCTCTCTGGCTTTGTCGATGTAGGGGCCAAGAATGTAGTCAATTTCGGTCTTGCGACCATTGAGTACATCTAAATGCATGGAGGAGCGTATTTGCTGTCCGGCATCGAGCATGGCCTGGCCCACCGTTTGAAAAAAAGCCACCGCCTCCTCTCGGTCCATGGCGACTGTCTGTTTGTTCCACGACAGGGGCGCGAAAAAATTCTGCGGCTGGTAACCCATGGTGGTGTAGACACCCAGCAGCTCTTTGGCAATGTCGACATAATTCTCGGCTCCCTGACGATCGGCAAAACCGTGTCCGAGTGTCAGTGCTGGATTAATAGCGAGGTTGGTCACAGACCAGGCTGAGGCCGCGCCAATTTGCGCCGCTTTCTCCCATTCCACCTGGTCTATATTGGAGACCGCCTGGGTGCTGAAATTGGCATCATTCAGCGCAGCGGTGATGGCTTCGACTCGCGGGCTGACGGTGCCGTCCAGTTCGCCGATGTAGGCGGTGGTGTCGGCGGTTACTGTGTTGCGAACAATGCCGGGTTCGACCATCTCCGCGCCTTCCACGGTGACCGCGCCGATCACCTTTTCCGCTCCACACCAGTCTGCCAGCGCCGTTTCATTACCCATGCCGTTCTGAAACGAAAACACGCATTTCACCCGCTCTTTGAGGCTACCCGCATCCCGGAGTGTGGCCGCGGTGTCCTTTGATTTGACCAGCAGAATCAGGTAGTCAAATTCGCCGATTGCCTGATCGGCACGGGTAACCGCCGTGAGATTGTCGCGGACGGTGAATTCTCCGCGTCTGCCAGTAAACTGCAGCCCGTCGCTGTTGATTGCATCGACGTGAGCCTGACGACCCACCAGGGTGACATCGACCCCTGATTCGGCCAGGTAGCCGCCGGTTAATGAACCCAGAGCACCGGCACCCAGTACGCAAACTCGCATGTTGAATCCTTATGTAAGATCAAAAAAAGGCCTTGCTGATGTCATCCCCTCAGGAATTGGTCAGCAAGGCCAGTTAGTTTGAAATGCTTACAGTGGCTTATTGATAGGCATCAAACAGGCCGATGGCAATGCCCCGGCAAACGATCTTAATGCCAGCGACGCAGGCTTTCTGGGTCTGAATGTCATCTGCAGCAATATAGGCTTCAAGCAAGCGCAGGCCGTCATTACCGTGCTCCATCTCCACCTCACCGCCATGAATGTCAAACCATTCGGTGTCCGCTTTGGTCAGGCCGTAGTGCTCGATTGCCGCCGTACCCATGCCGCCAAAAATTCGCGGGGTGACCGTTTCGATTCCGACGGCCAGTGCGGCCATGCCTTCAATCCAGGGACGGTGATAGCAGTAGGCCTCCAGCACCATCCGCAGGTTCACTATAAAGTCCTTGGCATCATGGTCCCAGTCGGGGCCATTAACAATGGCATCACCGTTACCGCCAAGCTGGTTGATGGCGTGGGCGAGCATGAAGGGGTGATCACGCTCTATAAAAGCGTTTTCCAGTAAGGCCGCTTTGGATTTGTGGTCGTTTTTGGGTGCCCGGGCGGCTAGTGCTGCCACGTACTCCGGAAACCCCGTGATCACCCAACAGAGATCAGAAAGCAGCTTAATGAGTTTTTCACGGGGGAAGGTGCCGGCACGAATCTGGTCCATTACCGGGTGGTTATAGCCCTGTTCCGCTAACGGAATTAGCAGGTGATCGCGGGTTTCCAGTAGCCAGGCGGCGTCAACGTCAACCAGGTACTCCGTTGCTTCTATTGCTGCAGTAGACATAATTATTCCTCCTCAGGAACTTGCGCATCACCGGATTTGGCCAAGCGCTCGAACATTACTCCCTAGTTCGCTTTCGCATCTTACTCCCGCATTCCACCCGCACGGAAGTGAAAAATAACCGGTTGGGTTCTGTTCGTTGTGGAGTGACCGGGTGTGGTTGGGTGGTTCGATCAAGCGTGTGGCCGTTCGATTCCCTGTCGATTCATCCATTCAAAGCAATTCTGCTCGTTGGCATCCCAGCTATTTCGGGGTGATGCCGATTAGCCGTTTATAGTCCTGACAGTGGCAACATCGAGCAGTGTCATCCGGCACCGCCTCTTGGAGAAAAACAGACGAGCAGGGCATACGCTCGGCTTCACCCAGAGCAAGTGATGACCGGGCGCATGAAATGCTCGTCGAATACTGGTGATACTCAGAAAACTTCCCTGCAGGTCACCACTTATATTCCCGAAAAGGTCGCCCCGCCGTCCACGTAAAGCGTCTGTCCACTGACAAAATCGCTCAATTCTGAGCAGAGATAGACGGCGCTGCCAACCAGGTCATCCGGGTACTGTTCGCGGCCGAGTGCGCAGACATTTTTCATATCATCGGTGATGGCATGAGCGTCGAAGTTATCCATTATGTCGATGGAAGCCTGAGACTGGATGAATCCCGGAGAAATGGTATTAACCCGAATGCCTTCTGGGCCCAGTTCCTTGGCCAGACAGCGTGACAGGGTGGCGATGGCCCCTTTACTGGTTACGTAGTGCAGCAGGTGGGCGGCGCCGAGGGCCACTGTGTTAGAGGAGATGTTAATGATCTTGCCGTAGCCCTGCTGGCGCATGGCCGGTGCCACGGCTTTGCAGCAGTTCCATGCGCCCTTGACGTTGACCGCCATCATGTTGTCCCAGGACTGTTCGTCGATGGCGTCAAATGGCATAAGCTCGGCGCCTTTGGTTTTATCGCTGGGGCCAAAAAGGGCGGCATTGTTGATTAATCCGTCGATGCGGCCAAAATTATCGAGCGCGGCGGCGGCCATTGCCCGGCAGCTGTCCATATCGGTGACATCCAGTGCCACGCCGATCGCTGCACCTTTGCCAGCCGCGTCGATCTGGCTAACCGTATCCGCCGTGTCAAGAATGTCGGCGACGACTACATTGGCCCCCTGCGCGGCCAGTGCCAGACTATAGGCCTGACCAATCCCGCGGGCGGAACCGGTGACGATAATGGTTTTTCCTGTTAGCAGGTCGGACATGTTGCTCTCTCCTCATAATATAAAAACGGTAGCGGGCGGGTTGCCCGTTGGACGCTTTACCCCAGGCCGCCAGCGTATCGCAATTGGCCGATTCGTTTAAGATAGTCTGGCAAATAATCGGGGAGGGGAAGGTGACAGGAAAGACTAGCGAAGCCAGGGAGAGGGTGGAGGTGCGAACAGCACCGGACCTGATTAATCCGTTCCAGCTTAATGCCATGGAGCCGGCCGACAGCGCTTTCATTGAAGACCTGGGCGTGGGCCGGCTGCTCGACCAGATGCCCTTCAGTGCCCCCGCTAGCCGGACAGTGGCGTTGCAGATGCTGGTGGAACTGCAGTGTGATCCGGCGACACTGGAATTTCGACAGCAGTTACTGACAGACCTGCTGGAATCTCAGGCTCTGCGCGCCTCGCTCCATCAGCTGTTGGGCAGTTTGCTGGTGATTAACCGGCAGAGCAATGAGTTTGGCTGGGGAAGTGATCTTCCCACTGGTTTAAGCCTGCTGCGTAACTACTGTCAGTTGTTGCGAGAGCCCCCGGATTTTTCACCGGCAAAATCCGCGGGTCTGCACCAACTTGATGAATTTCTGGCGACCCTGGCAAGGTCACCGCTTTATGCCGACATCGAACTGTTTCTGGAGCAGGTGAGCAATCTGGGCGGGTTGCAGCTGCGGGTGACCGTGGATGACAAAGGTGTGCCGGCGGAGATCTCTACCTTTAAATTGCTGGATGGCGAGGAGGTGAATCAACCCAATTTTCTGCACTGGGGAGAGGATGAATCCCCGCTACATCGACGTCAGGCATTGCGCGATCCGGGGGGGCTAAACCATCTGGGCCAGCAGTTACAGAATTTTCTGTCGAGGGAATTTGTCGCCGTGATCTATCGGTTTAATCAGGCCATTGCGGATCTTGCAGGACTGCTGGATGCAGTGGATGTTTACTGGGCCATGGCGAGCTGTTTTGAGAACTGGCGGCAACGGGGAATTGAAATTTGTCTGCCGGAAATCTTGCCGATGGAACGGCGCGAGGCAACCATCATCGCAGCCCGTAATCCGTTGATTGAGTCAGGGGGCCGTGGTGATCAGGAGGCTGCTGAAATTGTTGCCAACGATTTAACCCGCAGTGCCGAGCAGAATTTGCTGCTAATTACCGGTGCTAACAATGGTGGCAAGACCACCTACATCAAAACTGCGGGTCTGATCCAGTTGCTGGGCCAGAAAGGGCTTTATGTGCCCGCGCGCCAGGCCAGTTTGAGTGAAGTGGATGGGATTTTCAGCCACTTTGTTGCAACCGATGATATTGGCCGTGGTGAGGGGCGTTATCGCAATGAGTTACGGCGAATGCGTACCATCCTGGAGCGGGCAACGCCTTATAGTCTGGTCATTCTTGACGAACCCTGTGGTGGCACGGACCACCGCGAAGGTCAGCGCCAGTCTCTGATATTGCTGAAAGGGTTTCACCTGCTCGGTGCGGCCACCTTTTTTACGACCCATATGCACGAAATGGCCAGCGCCATGTCGGCTGACCAGTGGCCCGGTGTCCGGCAGTTACAGGCAGTTACCGCCGTTGATGATGACAGCGGCGAACTTCACTACCTGTATCAAATCGCGCCGGGTATCGCTCGGCGCAGCTATGGCGAACAGATAGCCGCGACATTGGGGCTGGGTGAAACCGAAGTCCTGAGGGTGATCAGAGAGCAGGCCGCCGAACGGGGATATGACCAGTTGCTGCGGGGGCAGAGTACTCGTTAAATCAGGTCGGCCAGCAGTCCACGGCCCCACGTAAGGGCCGTGGACAGGGCTGGTCAGGTGTCGGCAGTGGCGGTTACAGCCATGGCCTGCCTGGCCTTTTTCTGGTGATCGGTGGCCAGAAGCAGGTAAAAGGCCGGCACAACAAACAGGGTAAACAGGGTACCGATGCCCAGACCAGTGCTAATCACCAGACCGATATCAAATCGACTCACCGCGCCGGGTCCGGTTGCCAGCAGTAGTGGCACCATGGCCATGATCATTGCCATGGTGGTCATTAAAATCGGCCGTAATCGCACGGCGGCAGCCTTTTCCACGGCGGCACGCCGGGATAAACCCTCGTGAATCTGCACCTCGTTAGCAAACTGAACAATCAGGATGCCGTTCTTCGCGATCAGTCCAATCAGGGTAATGAGCCCCACCTGGGTATAGATGTTGATGGTGGCGGCACCGAGCATGATAAATGCCAGCGCACTACCCACCGACAGCGGTACTGAAATCATAATAATAAAGGGATCGCGCCAGGATTCGAATTGCGCGGCCAGTACCAGGTAGATGACGATCAGCGACATAAAAAAGGTCGATACCAGCGCACCGCTCTGGTCCATAAATTGCTGTCTCTTATACACATCTCCGAGCC
>OJFP01001018.1_pt1 | contig 15998 bp, 16 predicted proteins | sample 1594141 | NCBI WGS metagenome assembly OJFP01 (sample SAMN05416843, study PRJEB24817) | seawater metagenome | isolation source: Sea water | place: Canada:Atlantic | collected 2013-07
TTTGTAAGCTCGGTAAAAATTTGGTCGGCCTCTCCATAGGCAATTGAAAGTTGCTTATTTTGTTTAGCTAATATTTTTTCCATATCTGAAAGTGACTGCTGAATGAATCGCCAATGACGTTTATCAGTATGGCTATCATTCATTAATGCAGGCTCAAATATATAGAGCACCAAAAATTGCTCATCCCTAGAAGTTGCTTCATAGAGAGGGGCGTGGTCTGTTAACCTCAAATCTCTTTTAAGCCAGACGATATTGGTTTTTGGTTTCATCAGAATTTTAAAAGCCTTGGGTTTAAATGCTATTTTTGTTTATCAACAATCTGGCAATGTGACAAATTTTTAAAGCGATAGTTTGCAAATAGCCTATAAAAAATACATGCAAATTGATAAATAATAGGGAGCCTGACAAACAAGCCTAGCAACTTGAAGTAGCCAAGCTCAGACCAGATGGCAATGAATGCATCTACTCCTGACTTTACATTTTCCCCTTCTATTACATGAAGATTCATCAACGCATTGCGAAGATCAATCGAAGGATAGCGAGCTAAATTTTTAGGAACAGTGATATCGACCCACTCGAATTTTCCTTTAGGTGCGATTGATTGGTAGTAACGTATTTCTTTGTTGCAAAGGCCACACTTGCCATCGAATAAAACTTCTTTGATCTTCATTTTTTCTCTTTAGTCCTTGATTGATTTCGATTCACATAATAAAAATAAATACGCATTAATAATAGAGCCCCCACCACTGACCCATAGATAATTGGCTCAGTCATATCCTTTTTTACTAACCATACAAAATGTAATATGGCTAGAATAGCAACGACATAAATGAGTTGATGCAAAGACTTCCAGCGCCTCTTTAATCGTTTGATCATTTTATTCGTTGAGGTGAAAGCAAGTGGGATAAGCAAAAGCCAGGCAAGAAACCCAACCAAAACGTACTTGTGCTTCAGGATGTCGTCTTTTATGTCAAGCCATGCAAATTGATAGTCCAAACCTAGATACATGAGTAGGTGAATAGAGGCGTAAAAAAAGACGAATAAGCCAAGCATACGACGATATAAAATCCATTTCCCAGAATGAGTAAATTTTTTTAAAGGAGTTAGGCTGAGAGTCAGGCACAGAAAAATAAGTGCCCAAAGCCCAAAATGTTTTTCGATATACTCAATGGGGTTAGCCCCTAAATTATCAGTGTAAATCGAATAGCCAATAGACAACAATGGCCACAGGCAGACAAGAAAAATAATTGGCTTAAGGGGAGGGCAAAGTAGTTTTGACATTTAAAAATATTTTTTTAAATCCATGTTTTTATACATATACCCCACCTCTTTTTCATAGCCGTTAAACATTTTGGTTTTAACTCTGGGGGCGAATAATCCTTTCCCAATCTGTCGCTCTGTTGCTTGCGTCCATCTTGGGTGATCAACGGTAGGATTGACGTTAGCGTAAAAACCATACTCTGATGGCCCTGATTTCATCCAACTTGTTTCAGGCATCTTCTCGACTAATGAAATTTTTGTAATGGCCTTAGTGCTCTTGAAGCCATATTTCCATGGGACAACAAGCCTAATTGGGGCACCGTTTTGATTGGGTAGCGCTTTTCCGTATAGCCCAACCGCTAAAATAGTAAGTGGATGCATCGCCTCATCCATCCTTAAGCCTTCAATATAGGGCCAATCAAGCACTTTATAGCGCTGACCAATCATCTCGCTGGGTCGATTGAGCGTAGTGAATTTGACAAATTTTGCGTTATTAGTTGGTGAAACATGCTTAAGTAACGACTTTAATGGGATACCTACCCAGGGAATCACCATAGACCATCCCTCAACACAGCGCAGACGATAAACTCTCTCTTCAAGAGAGCTGAGTTTGATAATGTCTTCAACCGATAAGACCTTATTTTTCTTTACTGCACCCTCAATACTGATTGACCAAGGATCGGTAGTGAGCTTATCTGCATATTCACTGGGATCCGATTTTTTAGTGCCAAACTCATAGTAGTTGTTGTAGGTCGTGATGTCCTTAAAGGAAGTTTTTTCATCACCAATTGATAAATCACTGCTAACAATATTATTAAGGGATTGAACCTTGCCAAAGGCGAGTGAAGATAACGCAGTCGCACCTAGACCAATCCCAATTGATTTAAGAAATTTTCTTCTATCGTTGTAAATATGTTCGGGGGTAATTTCAGAGGGACGGATTGGATTTTTTGAACTCATATCTCGCCTATTTATCAAATTTAAAATAACACATGTACTGATAGGAGCGTTGTTTAATCAACAGGAGGTTTACGTCTTACCCTACCAATACCTTTTTGTGACAAGACTACCTTTTTAAAAGTTCAGTTTTAACATACACATATCTTTTATTGTTAATATTGAAGTAACGTATTTATATAAAATTGGAGATTTATAAAAATGGTCAACCTCAAAAGAAATAGCAAATTAGAGCTAGTGGAAGCCAAGGGAAGAAGAACCAGAGCCTCTTCAATTTATACTCCAGGCCAATTAGATGACTTTAAAGTCAGCCGGGGTAAATTTAGTACTTTTATCACTTGTCCAAGGTGCTTTTATTTGGATAGGGTGGTTGGCTTGTCAGAGCCTGGCATGCCTGGCTGGACATTGAATGAGACAACTGATTTGTTACTAAAAAAAGAATTTGATGTTTGCCGAGAAAAACAAATACCCCACCGTCTTTTTGCTAAATATGGATTAGATCATATTGTTCCTTTTAAGCATGAAGCCATGGATGATTGGCGAGACTCATTAAGAAAAGGCTTGATGGTGAGATATGATGACTCGAATATTATTCTCTCTGGGGGTGTGGATGACATATGGTTTGATACCCAGTCAGAAGAATTAATAGTTGTTGATTATAAATCCCAGGCAAGCAACTATGAAGTCAATCCAAAGTCTTATTTAAGCTCGGCCTATCACGAGGCTTACAAAGTACAGATGGACTTTTATAATTACCTGCTTAATTTAATGGGGTTTAAGACGGGGTTAATTTCCTACTTTTTAGTCGTGAATGCCGATCGTTATGCTGAAGGCTTTTTCGGTGAGATGAAGTTTTCTGAAACACTTATCCCTTATAAACATGATTTTTCATGGATTGATCGTGAAGTGAACAACATGATTGATTGCCTAAATTCAGAAAAACTCCCTGAAAGCCATCTCAGTTGTGAAAACTGTGCTTACGCAAAGCAGAGAAAAAACTATGACTGAATTATTAGTTAGTAGTTAAATAAGCCTGAATCGGATCATTACCGAGCTTAATTATTTTTGGGTTAGTGGAAGCAGAGCTACTAAAATCGATTGATAACGCATCTGTCGTTCTGAAATTCATGACAAAATTTGAGGTATCTGTCACAGCAAGTGGGGTTGTTAAATCAATAGTCCACAAAATACTATTCGCATTAGCACATCCTGTTGCAGAGGCTGTCGCGCTTTGCATTATTCGTCCGATCGCATCTCCATTACCTACAGTACCTACGCTTTCTCTATCGCCATCGCTTGCATCAAAAGCACTACAGCCTGTATCATTCATGGTATTAACTACTTCGTATGTAAATTCAGCATTACTCATATCACCTTCCGTATTTGAACACTGCATATTGGATTTACCTACTGTACCTGCATCAAAAACTGTCCCAAATGGAGTAGACGCATTGTTTTCATTACTTATGCTTGTTAATACATTGTTGACTGACCAACAATAGGAACCAGGGCCTTGAAGATTTCCATCTGAATCACCATAAGCGACTGCGGTCGTTGCCTCAAATGCATGGCGAATACCCAGTTTTGCTGAAAGTCTTGCCACCATATATGGGTAGGTTCCCGCTGGAATAGTAAAATCTGGAACATCTAATGAAGTTTCAGTAGTCCCTACAATATTAACTTGCGTCGTTGCACCTGTCTCAGCCAACATATCAACACATGAAGATAAATCGGGTTGTGCTTCACCAGCAACATCAGGATTACTCGTGCATAAAGACATTCGGTAAAACTCAACTTGGTAAGTATCAGGTACGTAATTACACGCATCACCAACACCCATATCACCAAGATCGTTTACTGGCGTAGTGATACCATTACTCGTATTAAGTGCATCTCCAGTCATCTCACAGGTTGCGTTTGCTTTTGTTATAAACAACAAGCTAAGCAATAAACTAATAAATAATACTAAAGTCTGTTTGATAATCATTATATTAAAAACCCTTCACTGAAAGTCTACCGCCACTTTTAATTTGCTTCACAATAATATTCTCACGTCTGACTTTTTCGTATCTTCGGTCTTCCATACTCTCTAACTTATAAGCGGTATCGTTAAACCATTGCACTTGTTGTTTCGGTTTGTTGCTAAAGGCTTCAGCAATATTATATGTGGCGATGAAGTAATTGGAATCCTTCTCATCATCTTTAAAGGTTCTACCGGCTTGAATCTCAAGACCCGGTAAGAGTGGCACATAAGCTCTCAATTGCGCATCATTGCCCTTGGCATCTTTAGCGCCTTCAACGGCATCCCACTTATAGCGTTTGACAAACACGGTGGCCCAGTTCATATAGGGAAGCGGTAAACCGGCTTCGATATCCCAACCATCGAGTGCACGTTCTTCTTGTCCATTTTTACCTGTCTTCCATTTAGTAATCGCTTGATACATGTTGGCATTGATTTCACCGACGGTGGATCTGGCTTCTAAACCGACACTGTAACGTCCATGATCATAAGGAAACTCATGATCATAAAAAGCATTCACACCGAGCATCAAAGTATTATCAAATTCCATACGACGGTAACCTAAACCGGCATTCAATGTGGTGCGGTTATCGGTATAAAATGCACTGACTTGGGTAAATAACGTATTCTCAATATCTTCTTGATCAGAGAGTGGTGCCACGACTAAGATGCCTGTTGTCGGTTTGCTTCCTTCTTTTGTTTCGACACTGATTTCCACTGTAGGGAAGTATTGCTCTAAAAAGCTTTTTGTAAACCCAACCCCTTGATCCGTCGCGGCTTCAATGACTTGACTCTGCGCACCCTCTAAATCACCTGCCGCAATCATTGTAGTTAAATCAATAAAGGCAGAACGATCTTGATCATCTGTTGTTGATTCAGCTGAGTTAGATTTCCAGTCAGCAAAGACAGCTGTGGTAGCAAGAATGAGGGGGGTAATAAATAAAAGTTTTGAATTTAAATTTAACATGTGTAGATTTTACACCTATTTGTATTTTTATTCTTATTTACTAAATTAATAACGATTATTTTAAATCAAACATGTTGTCTTTAAACAACATATATCTCACTCATTGATAAATTTATTACAATTGTTTCTTGTAATGAGAATGATTCTCATTTACAATTGGTAACAGTTCTCATTAAGATTTAGAAATTAATAACTTAATTAATTAAAAACAAGGAGTTTTTAAAGAAATGAATATTAAGAAAAAAGTTTTAGCATTAGCAGTTCTTTCTGCTTTAAGCGTTTCTGCAATGGCAGCGGACCCTACGAACGCAGAAATCATGCAAATGATGAAAGAAATGAAAGAAGAAATGGCTGACCTTAAGAAAGAAAACGAAAATCTTAAAGGAGAGGTGAGCGATGTTGCTACATCAGTAGAGCAAGTGGCTGATGCGACAGACGAAGCGATCAAAGCGCAAGTTAAGCTATCCAATAAAACAACAATCGGCGGTTATGGTGAGCTTCACTACAACAACCTTAGAGATCGAAAAGGTGATGCCAATAAAGATGAAATAGATTTCCACCGTTTCGTTTTATTCGTCAATCATGAATTTAATGACAGGATGAGATTTGTTTCAGAGCTTGAGATAGAGCATTCTTTTTCAGGTGATAGTGATGAAGATAGTCCAGGAAAGGTTGAATTAGAGCAAGCCTATATTCAGTATGATTTAACTAAAAAAACGAGCTTGTTAGGCGGGTTATTCCTTACGCCAGTGGGTATCTTGAACGAAACGCACGAGCCAGCAACGTTTTACGGTGTAGAAAGAAATGATGTTGAAAAAAATATTATCCCGACCACTTGGTGGGAGGGCGGCGTTATGGTGGAGCACGAAATCATGGATGGATTATCTACAAATCTTTCAATGAGCTCAGGCTTAGATTCTGATGGTGTTGATGACAGCTTTAAACCAAGAGATGCGCGGCAAAAGGTGGCTAAGGCTGAAGCTAAAACATTTGCTTACAACGGACGATTGAAGTACACAGCAATACCGGGTGTAGAGGTAGCAGGAACAATTAACTACCAAGATAACTATTGTCAAAATGAAATAGCAGGTTGTGGTTCTGCTACATTGTATGAGGGTCACGTTGTTTACAATAAAGATAACTTTGGTTTAAGAGCATTATATGCTTGGTGGGACATTGAAGGATCTGCTGTAAAAGATATAGGTGCCGATGAGCAGTATGGCTACTATGTAGAACCTTCATATCGTTTTAATGATGCCCTGGTTATGGGACAAGATATCGGAATCTTCGGACGATATGCGGTGTGGGATAACTCTGATGGATCTGGATCAATTACAGACACTGAATATCAACAGTTCAATTTTGGAGCTAACTGGTGGATTGATAAGGATGTCGTTGTTAAGATTGATTATCAAATTCAAGATGTCGGAGGTGGTGTTTCAAAAGAATTGGATGGATTAAACCTAGGACTTGGATACCAGTTCTAAACCTTATATAAATACTAGAGAGGAAAATGACTAGATTAGATAAAAATTATTTGCTGTGGCTTTTGAAGGAAATGCAAAAAAGCGATAGTCTATGGAAGGATGAATTGGGTTATGCTGTAAAATTAATCCAACAGAAGAAAGAAAACTATTTATAGATAACTTAAATAAAAATTTTTTGTTTTCCCTTACATGGATGATGCTAACTGTAATTTTGTTAGCATCATCTTTGTATGCGCGCGGCGTATACCAAACTGATAAAGATTTTCTGGATGAGGTTTACGACAACGCACCACCTAAAAGCAAGAAGATTATGCTCGTGGGCAAAATAAGGAAATCGGTTGAGAGAATTCTAGAACATCCCTATGGCTCATTAAGAATTAGATATTGGAAAAAAGATAATAAAACAGCTTGGATATTAGAGGAGATAGGAAAAGTAGAACCCATCACGTTTGGTGTTGTAATCAAAGATAATCAAATTCAAGATATTAAAGTATTAGAATTCAGGGAAATTAGAGGCTGGGAAGTTAGATATCCTGCCTTTAGAAAGCAATTCGAAGGGGCGAGCTTAGTTGGAATGAAGTTAGATCGAAATGTTGATGGTATATCAGGGGCGACTCTGTCGGTATGGGCTATGACATCCATTGCTGAGCTTTCTCTTTTTCTTGATCAGTATGTAAAAAATAAATGAAAAAAATAAGAATTACCAAGAAGTCGATCAATCAGGTCCATAAGTTTACGGGCATTGCCGTTTGTGTGTTTTTAATCCATCTATCAATCACCGGAATATTTTTAAATCATACAGAAGATTTAGGCTTGGACGAAAAGTACACCGCCTCACCTATGATCTTAGCTTTGTACAATATATCTATGCCAAATAAGGAAGAATCATTTTCAGTAGATAATCATTTCATATCAAGGTTTGGCAATCAGGTGTTTTTAGGTAATCAACCTGTTTTTAAGAGTGAAAATCCAATCATTGGTGTAGTGTCCTTCAATCAAATGTTAGTTATAGCCATTGAAAATGGACTTGTTCTATTAACTGCAGAGGGCGAATTAATTGAAAAGCTCACAACGGCAACTGGAGTCCCTGCAAACATTCAAAAGCTAGGCACATTGAACAGTTTATTATTACTTAAAACTAGCAAACAAGTATGGGAATCAAGTGATGAAGGTCAAGAGTGGAGGGTATCCGATTCAAATTTTAATGAATGGAGTAATGAGGTTGTAATGCCAGATGAAAAGATGCAACAGATAGAATCTTATTTTTTAGGAAAGGGGGTCTCATTAGAACAATTTTTTCTTGACCTTCATAACGGCAATATTATTAAAGGTTTTGGTAAGTGGTTATTAGACATTATCGCTATCTTTTTATTGCTAATCTCAATTTCGGGTGTTTGGATTTGGTTAAGAAAAAAGCGTTACTAAGCTTTATTCACATAAGGTAATTTTTCATCTAATATTTCACTTATGACTAAAGTGAAATTTAAAAAATGTTGAAACAGATTTTTGTTTTCATACCGATCATTATTTTTAGTAATGGTATCGCAACTGAGGAAAAAGAATTGACTTTGACATCTGAAAATTATTTTGCGACTAATCAAACATGTCAATCCTATAAAGTGATTGAGGGGACGAAGTATTGCGTCAAAGAATCTTTGATTCCTCTTAATTCATGTGGCGAGCAATCAGATTGGCCTTGTATGGACCCTGAAGGTTGCCTGGGAATCACTCAATTTATTAAGGAGTAATATGCCTTATTTACACACAATTAGATTAATTATTTTGCTTTTATTTCTTCCTGTTATGGGTCAAGCGACAGAGGATTTAAAATACAGCTATGTACATGACAGTATAGGTGATAAAGACGATGCAGAAGGTGATGTGACCTTTCGTACTCTTCAGGTTGATGGTGTAATGTACGAGTATGCCCACGTCAATATAAAATGGAAAGGAGGATTTTTCAAATCCAGTATTACCGATGACTTTATACAAAAAAAAGAAATAAAAAATGGCTTAGTACTTTACGATATTGTCGAGGGGGATCAAAAAAAAGGCTACAGTGTTTTTGCAAGGCATATTCAAGTCAAAGATTACCCTGTTGGCTTTGAAACCAAAAAAATTATCAAAGATGAAGGTAGGCATCCGGCCTTTAGTGATTACGATTGGATATTTAAATTCGAAGCAAAGAACGTTGAGAATATAGAAATAAATGGCCAGATAAGACAAGCAATTCATACAAAACTCTGGGGCTCTAGACCCACTTCAACAACAAACTGTCAGTCATTACCTAGCCGGGGCTTCTCAACCTCAACCGGAGAAATCTATGTTGAAACTTGGTTTGATTTAGATGACAGTAAGCTATTAAAGCAGGAGTTTACCAAATACGGTTGCGTTCCATCCAGAATCATTGTCTCAAAAGAAATCTGGGTTTTAAAAAACTAAGCATGTGTTTCAATCATTCTTTCTCTTGATGCCGGAGTTTCAAGGCTAATTCTTCCTAAGAGACCTTGCCTGTAATCGTTAATAAAACTAATCGCCGCTTTTTCTAGATTGGGTTTGCCTTTCTTCAGCACGAATCCGCGCTGCCTTGCAATGCCATCTAAAAAAAATTCATCCTCGGGGAAGGGGGCTTTAAGGTTATATTTTTTGGATATAGATTCTGGGTATCTCAGCTTAATAACCTCAGCTAACTCTAAGGCTGTTTCAATTTCATCATAAGCATTTGAACCAATATTATTTGAGGCAGCTAAAAAAAAGCCATCTAGTTCATAGCTGATTCTTGGCCACATCATCCCAGGCGTATCAGTTAGGATGGTTTGTTTATTAATTTCTATTCTTTGCTGACTTTTGGTCACAGCAGGGATGTCACCGACCTTAGCAATTTTTTTGTGATACAAAGCATTAATAATAGTTGATTTACCGACGTTAGGTACCCCCATAATCATGATTCTTAGTGGCTTAATTGAAGAATCTCGATGAGGGGCTAATTTTTGACACAAGGGCAATATTTTTTTTACATCATTTTTATTTTTCGCTGAAACAGTGATGGCTTGTGTTTTGGGTTGTCCATTAAAATAATCTAACCAGTGCTGTGTAATTTCTGGGTCTGCTAAATCAGATTTGTTGAGTATTTTAAGGTGAGGCCTTTGTCTGCCTGCCCGAATATTTTTAATGATGGGGTTAACAGAGCTACCAGGAATTCTGGCATCGAGCACCTCGACGATAACATCATTTATTTCCATCGCCTTTTCTGCATTATTTTTTGCTGCGGTCATGTGACCTGGAAACCACTGAATACTCATATCTTTACCTTTTATTTTTTTCCCATTAGCCTTACCTTAATTCTAATGAGTGAATTGAGATTAAGGTAAACTGAGAACTATGCAAACACTTGATGAAATGAAACCACAACAGTCACCCGAACTTCTCAAATCTTTACATATTTTAACCCGAGATGGAAAAATTAATCAGGATTCAAGAAGAAAGTTAAAGCAGGTCTATCATCTTTATAACTTTATAGAGCCGATTTTAGAAAAGATTAATAAAGAAAATGAGCATTATTCTGTTGTGGATCATGGATGCGGGAAGTCTTACCTTGGTTTTATTTTGTTTGATCTTTTTATTAAATCAAATTTAGGCCAGATGATTGGCATCGAAACTAGAGCCGAGCTTATAGAAAAATCCAAGGCATTGGCGAAAAAATTAAAATTTGATCGCATGAGTTTTATTAACAGTGCCATTGCAGATGCTGAAAATTTAATCCCTAACGATGTGGATATGGTTACAGCACTTCATGCCTGCGATACCGCAACCGATGACGCTATTTTTTTTGGACTAAAACGACAAGTTAAATATTTTTTTCTGGTCCCGTGTTGCCAAGCAGAGGTGGCGAAGTTGATGAGAAAAAATAAATCAACCTCTTTAACTGAACCTATCGCCGAATTGTGGCGGCATCCGATACATACAAGGGAGGTTGGAAGCCATCTAACAAACGTTTTACGATGTCTGCTGCTTGAATCACAAGGTTATAAACTCACCGTGACTGAGCTGGTCGGTTGGGAGCACTCCATGAAAAACGAGTTGATTATTGCTGAATATGTGGGAGTTAAAAAAGGCAATGCTCGCGAGCGCAGTTTAGAAATTTTGAAGCTGTTTAATTTGCAAGAATTAGAATCAAAATTTATTATTTAAATTTCTTCTTTAATATGACTATGGATCATCAAATTCTCAAATATAAAATAACAGTTAAGTTGTTACCTAAAAATCAACCAGAGGTTTTTTAAGCAAGTGAATATACATTACCCAGCTACGCTACCCGTCAGTCAACAGGTCGAAAAAATAAAAAAAATTATAGCGAGTAATCAGGTCACCATTCTATGTGGAGAGACGGGCTCTGGAAAAACAACCCAACTCCCTAAAATCTGTCTTTCAATGGGGAGAGGACAGAATAAATTCATTGGCCACACTCAGCCAAGAAGGATTGCAGCCAGATCAGTGGCGACAAGGATTGCAAGCGAATTGGACGTTGACCTTGGTGCACAGGTGGGTTTTAAAGTTAGATTTTCGGATAAAACGTCTAAAGGGACATCGATTAAGGTGATGACCGATGGCATCTTACTGGCTGAAACTCAAAAAGACCCAAAGCTTTTACAATACGATACGATCATTATTGACGAGGCGCATGAGCGTAGTCTCAATATCGATTTTTTATTGGGATATATTAAAAATTTATTACCCAAGAGACTTGATCTAAAAATTATTATCACAAGTGCGACAATTGACGTCGATAAATTTTCAGCCCATTTTAATCAAGCACCCATCATTCAGGTTTCGGGTCGAACATTTCCAGTTGATATTATTTACAGGCCATTGAAGCAACTCAGCCAAGATGTAGTTGAAAATATTGAGGATGCTGTGTTGTCTAGCATCAATGATCTTCCTGCTGACAATAAAGGGGATATCTTAATTTTTTTACCGGGTGAGAGAGACATCCATGACATCAAAAAATTCTTAACCGACCAGCTCAAAAATAAATTTGAAATTTTGCCACTTTTTTCGAGGCTGCCCGTCAAGGAACAGCAAAAAATATTTAAACAGGGGACATCGAGAAGAATTATTTTAACGACCAATATTGCAGAAACTTCACTCACCGTCCCTGGCATTAAATATGTCATTGATGTGGGTCTTGCCAGAATTGTTCGCTATAACCCAAGACTAAAAATAGAGCAGCTACTCATTGAAAAAATTTCTCAAGCTTCAGCAAATCAAAGATCAGGGCGTTGCGGTCGAATAGCTCCGGGTGTTTGTATTAGGCTTTATGATGAGGAAGATTTTGATATAAGACCCATCTTTACAGATCCAGAAATTATGAGGACCTCACTCGCTTCTGTAATTTTAAAAATGGCTTCACTTGATTTAGGGCCTGTGCAACAGTTTCCTTTCCTTCAACCCCCTATCAATAAATTTATTCAGGATGGTTACCAATTACTTTTCGAAATCGATGCGGTTGATAAAGATTTTAAAATCTTACCAATGGGCCATCAATTGGCTAAGCTTCCCCTTGATCCTTCTTTGGGTAGAATCTTAATTGAATCAAACAAACAAGCCTGCCTGAATGAAATTTTAATCATCATCAGTGCACTTAGTATTTCAGATCCCAGGGAACGACCTTTAGAAAAAGCACAAAAGGCAGATCAAGCCCACCTTTTATTTCACGACCCCGATTCGGGGTTCATGAGCTTCATTAAGCTATGGAAATTATTAGATGAGAAAATAAGCATTAAGAGTGGGAAAGGTTTGAGAACTTTTTGCCAGCAATATTTTGTTTCCTATACAAGGATTAGGGAGTGGCAAGAGCTTTATAAACAGCTGACCGAGATGACAAAGGAGCTTGATTTTAAGGTCAGTAAAAAAGAAGTCACTTATGAAAGAATTCATATATCACTCTTAACAGGCTTATTAGGGAATATCGGTACCAAAATTATTGATAGCAACGAATACGCGGGTACGAGGGGAATTAAATTTTTAATTGGGCCTACCTTGTTTAGAAAGAAAAATTATAAATGGGTGATGGCCGCTGAGATTATTGATACGGGTAAGCTCTATGCCCAATGCATTGCAAAAATTGAGGTAGATTGGATTGAAAGGTTATCCAAGCATCTGGTGGAGTATGAATACAGCAACCCTCGATGGAGCCCAAAGTTGAGCCGGGTGGATGCCAGCCAAAAAACTTTACTTTATGGCCTAGTCATTAATGCCAACAAAACGATTCATTATGGATCGATCAATATAGAGGAGTCGAGAAATATTTTTATAAGACAAGGCCTTGTCGAAAATCAGTATGAATCACCGGCCCCTTTTTGGACGCATAATCAAAAGCTAATTAATGAAATTAAGCAGCTTGAACATAAGTCTCGAAGGCAAGATATTTTAATTAACGATGACATCCTATTTGATTTTTATGACAGTAAAATCTCAAATGAAATTATGAATGGGGCAGGTTTTGAATTTTGGCGAAAGGGCATTGAGAAGGATGAGCCTGAATTTTTATTCCTTACCAAAGACTATTTGATGCAGAAGAATGCTGATCAGATTGATGATGTTCAGTTCCCAGATCAAGTAAAACGAAATCATATCGATATAAATTTAAGCTACCACTTCGAGCCAAACCATCCCATGGATGGTTTGACCGTAAGTTTTCCTTATCACGGGTTGAGTCAGGTTAAGCAAGAATCATTTGATTGGCTAGTGCCAGGGATGATTAGAGAGAAGGTGCTTAACGTGTTTAAATTACTTCCCAAGCCGGTCAGAACCCAACTTACTCCTTTACCAAAAACGATCACAGAATTTTTAGTACAGGCTGACACAACGAAAAATTTTAACCAAGAGCTTACTCAATTCATCAGAGAGAAAACCAAATCAACGCTGAGGGTCGATCCAGCTTTGGTTAAAAATTTACCCATGCACCTTAAGGTTAATTTTATGATCACAGATGATGAGGGGGTTGAAATTGATTCCTCAAAAGAATTATCTGAATTGCAAACCGAACATAAGGAAAGGGTGACAGAGGTTATTGAGGAGGTGGCCTTTGATATTGAAAAAGATAGCCTAACTTTTTGGCCAGAGCATGATATCCCTGAAAAGGTTAGCGCCGAAAGACAGGGGGAGGAAATTGTAGGATATCCAGCACTTATTGCTAATGAAACTGATGTTGACCTCAAGGTATTAGACAATGAGAGTGAGGCAAAGTCGTTGCATCAGTCGGGTGTTAGGATGCTGCTCACATTGCAATTAAAAGACCGCATTAAAATATTAAAAAAAACACCTCCACAATTTGATCGTTATGGGCTATCACTTAAAACTTATATTGAAACGGATGCCTTAAAGGAAAATTTTATTGAGATGGTTTTGAACGAATCAATGAACTGGGGTGAACCCGTGCCGAGGACAAAAAGTAACTTTGAAAAAATGGTCACCTTTGCTAAGAGAAGAATCGGGGAGGTGATTATCGAGCTTTCAAATTCTCTGACCTCAATTGCTGAGAGTTACCATGCCATCACGCTTGCCTTAAAAAAACAAAAACACTTACCTCCAATGGTAAGCGATGATATCGACGAGCAGTTAGAACTTTTATTGCCCGCTTATGAGCCGCCCTTATTTGTTTATGATCAGATAAAACATTTCCCAAGATACTTAGCAGCATTAAGGATACGCATTGAAAAATATACACAACGACAAGAAAAGGATGCCGAATCACTTAAAGGTCTCAAACGTTTACAAGACAAATGGATTGAGAGGGTCATTGATTTTGTTGAAAATGATGAGGAAGTACCAGATATGTATGTGGATTTTCAATACGCATTGCAAGAATTAAGGGTCTCATTATTCGCACAAGAATTAAAAACGTTATACCCCATCTCACAAAAAAGAGTTGAGAAGCAATGGCATGAGATAATGTTGAAATGATCAATAAGATAAAGAAAATGATCGGCTTGGTAAGTGAAAAAAAACCACAACGCGAAGGTAGTTTTGATGAAATGACGGTGGATATGAGTGAGTCGAACGATGTGAGATCGATGCATATTGGTTCACCTACGATCCAAAGCTCAATGAGAATAAGTGATCCTTACCATCTAGAATTAGGATATACGCAAATTATGGCCTTAGCTGCTATTTTCTTAGATAAGCCGAAAGACCTATTATTTGTTGGGCTGGGTGGTGCGGCAATCCAAAAATTTTTTTATAAATGGTTTAGCAAGGCTAATTGCCTCACCATAGAAATTAATCCAAGTGCCATCAATGTGGCGAAGCAATTTTTTAAAATACCTAAAGCTTCGAAGCGTTTTAAAATTATTCAAGATGATGGCATTGATTATATTAAAAATTCGGAAGATGAATATGACCTCATACTCTCGGATGCTTTTGAGGAGTATGGCTTACCCGAAGTGTTTTGTGAAATTCCCTATTTTGAAAGTTGTAGGGCAAGACTCACTGAAAAGGGTATTTTTATGATTAACTTATGGGGGTCAGACCCGAGAACAAAAGCTTACATTGATCGAATAAAGTTGACCTTTGATGACCGTGTACTTCATCTAAAATCCACTACTTCGGGAAATATTATTGTGTTTGCATTTAATTCTCAACCCAGTGAATCCCGAATTGATAATTTGAAAAGAAAAATATTAACCATGGAAAAACAAATTGACTTCGATTTGATGGTATATTTCAACAAAATTTTAAAAAACCAAAATAATAAAACGAATCATCTTTTTCTTTAATATTAGGAACCCATCTTGAAATCAAATTATTTTGCATCCTGCCCACGAGGACTTGAGGCTTTATTAGTTAAGGAATTAGAGGCTCTCAAAATCGAGTCACCCAATCAAGTGGATGGGGGCGTTGAGTTCTCATGCTTAATAGAGCAGATGTACCGGACGAATATCACCAGCCGAGTGGCCACTCGTGTGATGATGAGAATTAAGAAAGGGACTTATGAAACTGAGGATGATCTTTATCAAGCAGCATTAGAAATTAATTGGTTTGATTATTTCGATCTTTCAAATTCCATTAAGGTCAGCACCACGGGTGTGAAGTGTCCTTTAAAAAGTTTGGATTTTATGACGCTCAGAATTAAGGATGCGGTTTGCGATAGCTTTAGAAAAAAAATGAATAAGCGACCCGATGTAGACATTAGGAATCCTGATGTTCGTATCCATCTTTATTTAGAAAAAAATGAGTACTTTATTTATTTAGATACATCAGGTGACCCGCTCTATCAAAGAGGTTTTAGAAAATCGAGTGTGGAAGC
>OJFP01001027.1_pt1 | contig 15865 bp, 12 predicted proteins | sample 1594141 | NCBI WGS metagenome assembly OJFP01 (sample SAMN05416843, study PRJEB24817) | seawater metagenome | isolation source: Sea water | place: Canada:Atlantic | collected 2013-07
CTCTTCGTCGGCAGCGTCAGATGTGTATAAGAGACAGATGCACGCTTGTATATCGCCCAATTTGCTCAGGGACTTGAGCCGCTAGATATTACCCACGACCACTTCGTTGAAGATGCCATTCTCACCGCCCGCGACCTGGGCGGTGAAGTTTCTCCGTCAATAAGGTGCCAGTCGCGCAACCTGCTTATCAATGGATTGCGGCTCCACGTGCTCGACTGGGGAGAGCCGACCAGTCCCACATTGATTTTGCTGCACGGTGGTGTGGTCAGCTGCCGCACCTGGGGGCCGTTTTGCGCCATGCTGGCCGATAAATACCGGTTAATAGCGGTGGACATGCGCGGTCACGGCGACAGCGAATGGCCCCGCGATGGCGATTCCAACCACAACCTTATGGCGGATGACCTGGCGAAGTTGATCACGACCCTGGAGCTGGATAACCCCATCGTCGTCGGCCACTCTGTCGGCGGTATGCTGCTAATGCGGGTCATGTTGAAATCTCCCGAACTACTGGGCAGCGCAGTGCTGGTGGATGTTGGGCCTAAGACCGCCTACAACGGCTGGAAAGCCCGTAACGAGGTGACCGAGCCGAGCCGTTTGTACGATGAGCTTGAGGAGTATGTGCAGCGTAACGCACCCCGATTAAAGCGCAGCGAAGAACATATGCGTCGTAACGCCCGGCATGAATTTATGCAGCGCATGGATGGTCGGTATCAGCTCAAATACGACCCTCGTCACCCGATGGGCGGACCGGATGAAAAGACCATGCCTGGTCTACCGACTCTGGAACAGATGGTTGCCTATCAGGGGCGCTGTTTAGTTGTGCGTGGCGGTAATAGCTGGTTTCTTGCAGCCGAAGATGCGGAGGAGTTTGCAGCAACACTACCGCGAGGAGAACTGGCCACTGTGCCCGATTGTGACCACCCGGTTTACATCGAAAACCCGGTCGGGCTAGCCACCGTGATAGAGGCTTACGTAGATAGTCTCGAATTCGTTACGGGAGCGGTCGCGTGAGTTACCTTAACGCCGCTGCAGATAACTATGAGTCGGTTCGGCTTAATGACACCCCTGAGTTTGCAGAGTTGCTGGCCATCTCCGACGAATTTGGTTTAGAAGTGAATAACCCACCGACCTGCGTGGCCCGTAATCTGGTGGTGCGCGGACTGCGGTTTAATGTGCTTGACTGGGCGGGGCCGGCCGACGGAGATAGTAAGCACACCCTGTTCATGGTTCACGGTGGGGCAGTTACCTCTCACACCTGGGACCTGGTTGCCCTGCAACTGGCGCGCCGGTATCGGGTGGTGACGCCGGACATTCGCAGTCATGGTGATAGTGAATGGGCCCGTGACGGAGATTATGACCATCATGAAATGATGGAAGACCTGGCAGCGATTATGCGGGAGATGGATCTGCCACCCAGTGTCGTTATTGGTCACTCAATGGGCGGTGCACTGGTGGAGCGACTGGCGTTGGCTCATCCGGAATTAACCCGAGCCATTGCCATCGTGGATTTCACCCCGGAGTCTAATTACCCGGGGTTGCCTATTGATGTGGTGCGGCTTTTTGACAGCATCGAGCACTATGCCGAGCGTGCCTCAAAATACGGTGACCGTAAACTGTCAGAAGTAACCTATGCCGCCCGACATGAACTGCTGCAGCGGCTCGATGGCAAGTTGATGCCCAAGCACGACCCTCGCCACGGCATGGGTGGCCCTGGGCCGGGTTATTACCCTGGTACCCCCGGATTTGAATCGATGAAAGCGGTGACGGTACCGGCGGCGGTCATCTGGGGCAGCGATAGTTTTTTTGTAACCGACGAAAAATCTCGGCGACTTGCGGAGGTCATCCCACAGGGCGAAGGCCACTGTATCGAATCAGCGGGTCATCAGGTTTTTCTGGAGCAGCCACAGGCGTTTATTGACGTGGTTAGTGATTTTGTCGACAGGCTTTAAGGAGGCAGTATGAGCAATCCATTTAACCGAGACCTGTTTAACCTCGATGGCCGCACTGCCGTGGTGACCGGTGCCGGTGGTGGGCTGGGACGAGTATTTGCCCAGGCGCTGGGCGCGTTCGGGGCTAGCGTGTTCTGTACCGATATTGACCTGGCCGGGGCTGAGCAAACCGCTGAATCCATTATCCAGTCGGGTGGCAGTGCGGTTCCGCTGCAGGTTGATGCGGCGGACGAATCGAGCATTGCGAACCTCGCTGCTGCCATTGAAGCCGCCGGTAGCCGCTGCGACCTGCTGGTGAATAACGCCGGTATCGCCACCGGTAAATACCGCATCCACGAAATGCCGGTGGATGACTGGGACCGACTCATGGCAATTAACCTGCGCGGTCTATTTCTCTGCACCAGAGCACTGCTGCCGTTCATGGTGGCTAACCAGTCTGGCTCGGTGATTAATATTGCGTCAATCGCCGGATTAGGGGGCGTTTCGCCACAAATACCGGCAGTGTCAGCCAACTACTCCGCATCAAAAGGCGCGGTCATTGCCTTCACCCGTCAGGGCGCCGCGGAATATGGTGGCGACGGCATTCGCTTTAACGCCATCTGCCCCGGCTGGCACCTGGGCACCGAACTGGGCCGCGAAGAAGTCGGCACCCAAACCCCCGAGCAGATCGAGGCCTTCCTCGCCAAACTCCACGAATTCACCCCCATGGGCCGTACGGGCGAACCGGCAGAACTGGCCGGGCTGGTGGTTTATCTGGCTAGTGACGCCGCGTCGTTTCTCACCGGGCAGGTGATTGCTAATGACGGCGGGTGGAGCGCTATTTGAGTTGGTGGAGTAGGTGATCGCGAGTTAGGGGATAGGGACTGATTAGTATACTGTCACCGTGATTCTATAAGTTGTTTTCAACCGGGACGCTCACCGGAGTAATCAATATGAAGATCAACTTAAGACAAGGCAGTGACGGCAGCCAAGGACGCCGAAGACTCGCAGTTCGATCGATAAGACCGTGTACCCGGTGTTCGGTTTTACCGCGGTTTTTAGCTGGTCCGGCTTTCGTGGATGTTGGGGGCAGGGTGTTTAATTTGTTTTCCTCATGACCGATTCTCCTGATCCTGACTCCGGGGTTGCGCAAGCGAGCGCAGCAGTTAATAGGCCTAAGCGATCCCCCTGGCAGCGGATAAAACGCGCCGGGATTTGGTTGCTGGTCATCACTTTTGGGTCGCTGTTCGCCCTGATATTGGCTTTCTGGGGTCATGGCCTTTGGTGGGATTACCAGCATAAGCCGTATGACGTGGATGACCGCTATCGGTGGGAGTGCCCGAGCGCGCCGATGGAGTTTGATTACCAGAGCTCATCATCTACTAGACCAGATGGTGTGGTGAAGATGGGGCCATACACGTTGCGCTATCCAAATGGTTTAAGTGGTTTTGGTTCACCTGCTTTCAGCCGGTACCCGCCCCCACATAGCAAAACGCCAGGGAAGGAGAACCTCGTCATTGATAATTTTGGGCTGCTCTATCCCCGCATGTGGCCGGTGGGCGATGGGCGGCTTAAGCCCTGGGAGAATAACGGCGTACATCGAGTAGATATAGACGTAGCTTACAACCCGGATAACCGACCTTTTAAAGGCTCGGATGAGACCCGGATAACGGAGGTTAGCGACCTAGCGATCCCGTTTCCGAAACTCGGACTATATGGGTTTAGGGGGACAGGGCCGGCCTGGTCAAACAGAACGTATGTTTTCAGGCCGATTGATCCCAAGATTAAGGCGGCCCCTGGTTATGACTTGAAACTGGTTGCCTACAGCGGTTTTGATTATCCGGACGGGCCGGAAGGTGATGGCGGCCCGCCGGTTGTTGTATTTCCGATTCGTGATGACTTATGGGTGAGATACAGCTTTTTTTCCAACCACCTACCCTGTTGGCAACAAATTCATGATGCCGTCTATCGCCGCATTGATTCGATCATTGAGGAGAACGAGTAATGGCCGGTGAAATGTTTACAGTTGAAAATAATAGGAGGACAGACCACGGTTTATAGTGGAATTGAGTCATCAGACTGCCCGAGCGCCGCTATACCAGGACGAATAGTCCGTAATGTTCCCTGTCCCGGACCCGCCGCCAAACTCCACGAACATACCCCCATGGGCCGAACCAGCAGAGCTGGCCGGGCTGGTGGTTAATCTGGCCAGTGATAGAAGGTTTGGAGGCGGAGTAGATTTAGTAAACGGTCGCTGTGGTTGCACAGTAATTTTATTTTGATTCGTTGCTTACTTTTTCCCCGAATCCCCGGGGTTGTAGTTCAGCGCTTGTTCTTCTTTCGAAACTCGAAGGCTTCAACGCATTCGGGCAGGTCATAGAATTTGGGTGTTATGCCGACCTGATCACCGTTGTAATCACCTGCCTGGACATCGCAAACACTCTTCTCTTTGCCTTTATCCAGGCACTCGTTATAAATCTCTAATCGCAGCGGGTAGAGCTTTTTGGCCCTGGCTTTTTCACAGACCTGGTCGAGCCCCGCCTGGTGGGCAACACGCTCTTTGTCGTTGAGGCGCCTAGCATTGGCGGTGGAACAGGCCCAAGCGATGATGATGAGCAGCGCTAACTTTTGGACGTTGCTGTTTCCTCTTTGTTGGGTTCGGCGGGGAGTTTGTATTTATGGTTCGGCGCCGAGTTTGAGTGGCAGGGTTTCGTCGCGGACCCATTCCGACATGGAACCGTCGTAAACGGCGATCTGGTGCTGGCCGCAAAGCTCAAGCGCCAGGCTCACCATGGTGGCCGAAACGCCACCGCCGCAATAGGTAATAACCTGGTCTTTATCAAGTGCGTGGCTGTCTGCAAACAAGCGTTTGAGCTGCTCGGGTGGCAGGAACTCGCCGGTTTCCGGATTGATCAGGTTGTCATAAAAAACATTGTGAGTGCCAGGCAAGTGTCCGGGTCGACCGTGGGTGTTGACCTCCCCGGAGTAGACCTGAGGAGAGAGGGCGTTGATGCCCACTGGTCCGCCGGATTCGATCATGGCCAGCATGGTCTCTTTGTTGGCCCACATGGTTGGTCGCGGAGAGGCGGTGAGCTGGCCCGGTGGGTGGTTGGGCAACAGGTTATCGACCGGTCGATTTTCCCGCTGCCACTTTTCCCAGCCGCCATCGAGTACCGCAACCTTGTCAAAGCCGATGGAGCGTAACATCCACCAGACTCGGGTTGACCACATTGGCAGGCCGCTGTTGCAGAGGACTACGGTACTGCTGTCATCGATGCCTTTGGCGGCCATGATGGCGGCGAAGGTCTCTGCCGGTGGCATCATGAAGGGAATGGGGTGGTCGGGATCGGACAGTTCGGCGATTACATCAATAAAGCTAGCCCCTGGAATGTGCGCGGCCTGCCATTCGCTGTAGCCGTTTTCCGGCAGGTAGCCAAAGCCATCCGGGTTGGGTTTCAGGGTGATGGTGGTATCAAAAACACGTAGGTCACTGTCGTTAAGGTGGTCCACCAGCCAGGCTGTCGTGACGAGGGGGGATTGCATTGAATTTCTCCGTGAATTTCGCCTTTGTCAGTGAGCTTAGTTTACCGTGCAGAAACACCGCAACATCTAAAAACCCGGGGTCCTCCGCCGCGGGTCACGCATCGGATAATCGGCCTGCTCAGGCCTGTTTTTCGAAGAAGGTTTGTCGGTGCATCCAGGACGGATTAATTCAGAATAGTCACCGGGCTGTCGCAGTGGTTAGTGAAGTTTTTGAACCGCTACTAAACCGGATACTGGGCGTCGGGTCACTGACATCCGCGGGTTATCGGTTAACCTTGGGTAAAAGGATTTGCTCCGCAACGTTTTAATCACCATCACTGGCTAATTTATGGAATTTTTTACCGCTTTTCCTGCTCTACCTAACTATCACGCGATTGCCACCATGTTGCTGACGGTGGTGGCGCTTTATCTATTTTCCCGCGACTGGCTGCCGCTGGAGTTAAGTTCGCTGGGGTTATTGGCGGTGATGACGACCGGCTTTGCGCTGTTTCCCCACGGTGATTTTGAGCCGACCACGTTGTTTGCGGGGTTTGCTAATGAGGCGTTGATTGCTGTCTGCGGCTTGATGGTGCTCGGCCAGGGACTGGTTCGAACCGGTGGCCTGGAACCGGTAGGCAAGCTACTGGGCAAGTTATGGGGACGGGCGCCGATGCTGAGTTTTCTTGCGGTGCTGGTGGTGGCGGCGGTCCTGTCGGCTTTTGTTAACAATACGCCGGTGGTTGTTCTGCTGCTACCGATTCTGATCAGTGTCTGCATCCGCAGCGGTAGTTCACCGGCCGCCGTGTTGATGCCGATGGGTTTGGCCACGCTGGTCGGTGGTATGGCGACAACCATTGGCACCTCGACGAATCTGCTGGTGGTCAGTGTGGCGGCCGACCTGGGCCTGGAGAAGTTTGGAATGTTTGATTTCGCCGCGCCGGCCGCGATTGCCGCTGTAGTGGCGACTGTCTATCTGTGGCTGATTGCGCCACACCTGTTACCGGAACGGAAAATGGATCTGGTGGACGGCTCGCCGCGGCTGTTTGAAGCGCGACTGCTGCTGCCGGAAAGCTCCCCGGCGTGCGGAAAAAGCCTTGCGGATGCCATTGCCCTGACCGGCGGGAAAACGCAGGTGACGCGGATCCGCCGTGCCGGGACCTTTATTTCGCCCCTACCGGATGTGATCCTAAAGCCCGGCGATCAGTTACGGGTGCGCAATACCCCACAGAAACTTAAAGCCATGGAGGAGGATCTCAAAGCCGAGCTCTACTCCGGGGATCAACGGGTAGACGATAACAACCCGCTGGCCGCGGACAATCAGACGCTGGCGGAGATCGCCGTGGTACCCGGGTCCAGCCTGGACCGTGAGGACCTGGCGTTCAATCGGTTTCTGGACCGCTATCAGCTGGCGGTGCTGGCGCTACACCGGGCGGGTAAAGATATCTGGAAACCCGATGAGGATATTCAACAGGTGACGCTACAGGCTGGTGATGTGCTGCTGGTGCAGGGTGCCCGCGAACAGGTTGCCAAAACCAAGCAATCCACCGAACTGGTGGTGCTGGACGGCACTATCGATTTACCCAGTAACGACAAGGCAAACACGGCGTTATTTATCCTGTCTGCAGTGGTGGTGCTGGCGGCAACGGGTGTGTTGCCCATTGCCATCTCCGCATTGGCAGGTGTGTGTTTGATGCTGGTGACGCGCTGTCTGGGGATGGGTGCGGCGATTCGCGCCATCAGTCCGTCTGTCTATTTTATTGTTGTCGCCAGTTTGGCACTGGGTACGGCGCTTCAGGCTACCGGTGCAACGACCTATATCACCGAGGTCTTTCTTGCGGTGACGGCGGGCTTTTCGCCAACGGCGGTACTGTCTGCGTTGATGCTGCTACTGGCGATCCTGACCAATGTGATTTCTAACAATGCAGCGGCCGTCATTGGAACGCCCATTGCGGTGGGTATTGCGGCTAGCCTGCAGTTGCCGGCTGAGCCTTTTGTACTGGCGGTGTTATTCGGTGCCAACATGAGCTATGCCACGCCCATGGCCTACAAAACCAACCTTCTGGTGATGAGCGCGGGAAATTACACCTTTGCCGAATTTGTGAAGGTGGGTGTGCCGCTCACCCTGCTGATGTGGGTCACTTTGACCTGGGTGTTGAGCGAAATGTATTTTTAGGCGTACAGAATCGAAATCTATCTGGAGCCACCTCGTTGACGCTAATCTGAATGTCTAATGGCCGCTGAACTTCAGACCATTCCCCTGCTCAACTTGGCGACCATTTTTGTGCCGGTAGCGGTTGTGATTATTGTTCTTTTTCGCTGGTCGCTAGGTGGCCTGAATGCGATCTATTCAGTGGGGCGAATGGCATTGCAGCTGGCGCTGATCGGGTTTCTGTTAACCTCGATTTTTAATTCTGATAATCCCTGGTTACTCATCCTGGTGCTTGGGGTGATGGTGGCTGCTGCAAGCTGGATTGCGCTGGGTACCGTGGAGGCGTTACGGTTGCAACTCTATAGCCGCGCGCTCGTGGCCATCCTCCTGTGTGGCGGCTCGGTGCTCTGGCTGGTGATACAACTGGTGTTGGCGGAGAGTCTTTATTCGCCCCGGGTGGTGATCCCACTGGCAGGAATGATTTTCGCTGGGGCTATGAATAGCGTCAGTCTGGCAGCGGAGCGGATGCAAGCCGAACTTAAACTCGGGCAGCCGCACCAGGTTGCGCGCAATGCAGCCATGCAAACGGCAATGATCCCGGTAATTAATTCCATGTTTGCGGTGGGGCTGGTCTCCTTGCCGGGGATGATGACTGGGCAGATATTATCGGGCGTATCACCGCTGATCGCGGCTCGCTATCAGGTAGTGGTTATGTGCATGTTGTTTGGTGCGTCGGGGATGGCGACGGCGCTGTTTTTGAAACTGGCGCTGCCGCTGGTATCGGTTACCAGGACGTGTAGGCAGGTTGAGGAGGATGGGTATGAGTCAACACAACACGATTAACTACGTGGAGTTGCCGGTGGGCGACCTTGCACTGGCTAAACGCTTTTTTAGCAAGGTGTTCGGCTGGTCTTTTACTGATTACGGGCCTGAATACGCCGCCTTTAGTGGCGCCGGGATCGATGGCGGTTTTTTTCAGTCGGATCTTTGTGTATCGACGGCGGTTGGTAGTGCGTTACTGGTTCTTTACAGCAACAACCTTGAGATGACCCAAACGGAAATCGAAGCGGCAGGGGGCGAAATCATTAAACCGATTTTTGCCTTCCCGGGCGGACATCGATTCCATTTTGTCGATCCCAACGGCAACGAGTTTGCGGTCTGGTCCGAATGAGCCCACCTTGCCTGCTTTCCATCGTTGGGGAATTTGGGGTGTTCAGGTTTTCTGTTTAGCGGCTAATCCTCAGACGCTGCCATGGCCGGAGGCTCGAACACGGTGATTGGCGGCACCGGGCCGGTCCATTTTTCTATCTCAATCAAGGTGGTCTGCGAGATGGGTCCCTGCGCCAGTCGCGAGGTGCCCTTATCCAGCGTCAGCATGTTGGGATTGCCGTGAACATCAAGACTGCCCGGTTGGCCTGGCTGCTGCGGGTCATACCAGGCACCGGTGGCTAACTGCACGACCCCAGGCATCAGGTCGTCGCTAATCATCACTCCGGCCAGACACTCTCCCCGGTCATTAAACAGCCGGGCGACGTCACCGTCGTTCAGTCCGTGGGCGGCAGCGTCGTCGGGGTGCATTCGCAGCGGTTCGCGGTCGGCGATTTTGGATTCAATACTGGTGCGACCAAAGTCGAGCTGACTGTGTAGCCGGGTGGCGGGCTGGTTAGAGATCAGATGCAGTTGCTGTGGTTGAGCGTTGCCGAGCCATTCCGCCGGTTCCAGCCAGATCGGGTGGCCGGGGCAGTCCTCGTAGTCAAATCCGTGAATGGTATCGGAGAAGATCTGAAATTTTCCGGATGGCGTCGGCAGGGGGTTGTCCTCCGGGTCCTCAATGAATTCGCTGTAGGCCGGATTGGCCCCTTCCAGTGGCGGCAGCGGTAGATACCCCTGCTGCCAGAAAGTGTTGAAATCGGGCAGATCGTTACCTTTGGCTGCGGCTTTCTCACGGCTCTGTTCATAAAGCTGCTCTAGCCACTGATCACTGGTCAGGCCCTGATCCCACTGGTCGCGGTCGCCCATGCGTTCGGCCAGGTCGGCAAAAACATCCCATTCCAAACGCACGTCAGCGGGAGCATCGATTATTTTTGGCATGGTGTAGGCGCCCTGGTCAGCAAAGCACCAGCCGATATCGTTGCGTTCAAGGGTGGTAGCCACCGGTAGCACAATATCGGCGTGGCGGGCGGTAGAGGTCCAGAAGCTCTCATTCACGACCACGGTTTTCGGCCGGTTCCAGGCTTCAATCAGGCGGTTTATATCCTGATGATGGTGAAACGGATTGCCGCCAGCCCAGTAGATCAGGTCGATGTTCGGGTAGGTTTCGTTGCTGCCGTTGAACTGGTAACTGCTGCCCGGGTTTAGCAGCATATCGGCAATGCGCGAAACGGGTATGGCCTGTTCGACCGGGTTAGTCGGAGCGGACAGCATCGGGCCTCTGACTGCCGCACCGATTTCACCCACGCCACCCATCGAACCGTAGCCATATCCAAAGCCACCACCAGGCTTTCCAATGTGGCCAGCCATACAGGCGAGTACCATCATCATCCAGTAGGGTTGCTCGCCGTGGTCGGCCCGTTGAATCGACCAGGCGGCATTCAGAAAACTGCGCTCGGTTACTAGCTGCCGCGCCAGCTGTTGAATCGTATCGGCGGGGACGTTAGTGATGGATTCGGCCCAGTCGATATCTTTGGGCTGGCCATCAACCTCGCCTAACAAATAGGGTAGAAACTCATCAAACCCGTGGCAGTACTGGCTGAGAAAGTTGGCTGCGTGTAAGTTTTGACGGACCATTGTATGGGCCATGCCGAGCATGAGTGCCACGTCGGTGTTAGGACGAATGGGAACCCACTGGGCGCCGAGTTCGTGCATCAGGTCATCTTTGACGGGTGATATGTTCACAAACTGGCAACCGCTGTTCTTCATCTTTAACAGCCAGTCGCGGGTGGAGCGTCGGGTCATTCCGCCGTGGGTAATCTGGGCGTTTTTTAGTGGCATTCCGCCGAATGACACATGCAGTTGAGTGGTCCCGACCAGGGTTTCCCAGGCGCTATTTTTTCCGCCGTTGCCCAGAATGTGCGGCAATATTGCCTCACCGGCAGCCAGGCTGTAGGTGCCGATTGAACCAGTAAATCCGCCGATACCGCTTAGAAACCGATGCAGTAATGCATTTGCTGAGTGCAGTTTGCCGGCGCTGGCCCAGCCATAAGAGCCGCCATAAATCGCCTGGTTGCCGGATTCATCGCGGGTCCGTTTTAGTGCATTGGCCACCAGATCCAGTGCATGCTCCCAACTCACCTCAACAAAGGGTTCGCTGCCGCGCCGCCGGTGGTACTCCTCGCCATTCGCTTGCAGATAGCCCTGACGCACCGCCGGCCGCAGGATGCGGCAGGGGTGATCCGCCATGTCGGGTAACGAGTTCAAAATCGGTGAGGGATTGGGGTCGAGATCAAACGGGGTTACGCCGGATAACTTACCGTCGGTCACTTCGGGGTAAAACGGTCCCCAGTGGGTACCGCTGAGTATTCGTTCAGCCATCCTGTTTTCTCCCTGGCATCGGTTGCTTTTGCTGTCAATTTAACGCAGATAAGTCGGCTTCGAAACAACAGGGTTCAGGTGGTTTCCATTGAACCTGGCTATCCGCCGCAGGGGTAGAGCCTAACAATTATTCCGGGGGTATTTCTGCCTCGGCACCATAAAACTGGTCATAAGGAAAATCGCTGCCCAGATCAATGAGGTTCTGACGGCAGTAATCATCAATTCGGGTTTGCTGCTGTGGCGACAGAAGCTCCCCGGAAGTCCCTTTTTTGCCGCGGCGAACCATTCGCCCAGCGGGTGGGCTAAAGGGAGTGCCCACCCCCTGGTGGTATTTGTGGTCGTTGTCTTTCATGTGCTGGTAACTGCTGAGCTGGTCTACCCGGGTTAGCTCGTCGTCGCTGAGGTCAACGCCCATGAAAGCGGCGATCTCGCGGATGGTGGAAAGCTTGTCGTGCTGTATCTGTTCGTAGGTGACAAAGTGCACATTAGGCCGATCGCGCCAGGGCCAGTAGCTGGCAGTGAATTCCGCCCAGGGTCCCCAGAATGCCTGTTTTGACAGGTAAAGGTTAAGCCAGGTATTTAAGCTGGGTCGCAGGTGCCCTAGCATGGCATGAGCGATAAAGTGGAAGCTGGAGACAAACACATCTTTGGGGTCGCGGATCACACAAATGTATCTGGCCTTGTCGTTGTAGGGCACGTATTCGGCTGCCGCGTGGGTCTTGATAACGCGCAGGCCAGTGGGCGATAGCTGTAATGGCCGGGGGTCGGTGAGGGGCATTCCCAGCAGCGGGTTGGGGCCTTCGTTCCAGGGGATCACGTCATAAATATTGTCGTATTCACCGTCCCCCCGGTGGGCAATCTGGTGGGCAATTTGCATCATCCAGTGGGTACCACTCTTGAAATAGGAGCAGACGATCACGTCGCTGGTGGTGGGGGTATAGCCGGTGAAAGCGTGCTCGATGCGGTCGGTGAAACGCTGCGCGAGGGGCTGAAAGCGACGCTGGAATAGTGACTGTTCGAAACCCAGCAGCCGGGAGATGCCCAGAGCAGCCCTGCCGAAAGGGATCAGCGGTTGTAGACGGCGCCGTTTTTCGTTGACCTGGGCGCGGGCTGTCGCTCTTCTCTGGTGTAGGTCGTCGAAGTTAATAGTGTCCATTAATTGTCCAGAAGGGGTGTTTGCGGGGTCGGTGGTCTCAGTAGGAGCGTGGCATACCGAGGTCGTGCTGAGCAATGGTGTTGAGCACCATTTCGTCGCTGATCGGCACCATGCGCGTGCCTCGCAGGTTGCGGTAGATGCGCTCCACGCCAGATTCGGCAATGTAACCGGCACCGCCCAGGGTTTGAATGGCCCGGTCCGCTGCAAATAACGCCGCGTGGCAGGCTGCGTGTTTTGCCATGACCGTGGCGACTCCGGCGTCTTCGCCTTTATCAAACAACCAGGCGGCTTCGTAGACTTTCAGGCGGGCACATTCGAGCTGGATACGCGCCTCAGCCAGGGGGAACTGGAGTCCCTGATGCGTGGCGATGGGCACGCCCCAGACGGAACGGTCGGTGGCGTACTCCACGGCCTTGCGAATGGCGTAATTGCCCATGCCGATACACATGGCCGAGATCACCAGCCGTTCTGGATTAAGTACCTTGTAGAGCAGACGCCAGGCATTACCCTCTTCACCGACCACGTTTTCCGCCGGGATACGGTAGCCGTCAAAAAACAGGGCGTTGGTATCCATGTAGTTGGTGCCCATTTTTTTGAAGGGGTGATACTCAATGTTCTCATCCGGCAGGTTGCCAAGCAGCAGCGTGATGCCAGCCATGCGATTCTTTTCGTCACGCTGGGCGGTTCTGCAGAGCACCGCGATGCGTTTGGCCACCGAAAGATTGGAGATAAAAACCTTCTGCCCCTTTAATACAAAGTGATCGCCATCCCGTTCGGCGAAGGTTTTGATGTTGGTGACGTTGGAGCCTGAATCAGGTTCAGTGAAGGCTCCGGCCCACATTTCGCCGTTAACCAGCGCGGGAAGAATTTCCTGTTTCTGTGCCGGGGTGCCACCGCGCTCAATCAGGTAGCCGCCGAACACCGGGCCGGCAACAAACGCGCTGGTGCCATCGCCGGAACCGACTTCGCTCAGCGCCTCAGAGGCGAGACAGAGATCAAACAGCCCAAGCCCGCTGCCGCCATACTCCTCGGGAATGGTCATGCCCAGCAGTCCCTGCTCGGTGAGCAGCTCCCAGAATTCCTGGGGTCGACGTTTTTCCTGATCAATGCTGTTCCAGTAGGTGTTGTCGAAATCGCTGCCGATTTTGTAGCACAGGTCCTGCAACGCCCGTTGATCTTCTGACAGGTCAAAATCCATTGTCTCCTCCTCACCGGATGGCTTTTATGACAATGATACAAGCCGTGCGGAATCGGGTGAGTGCCGATTTTGATACCCGTTAGCCGGGCTTTCTGTTGGTCGATGCCGATGAAGAGCTCGACCTAAACGATGAGCACGCCGCAACAGGCTGATCTGGTTATGAGAATGGGCGGGGTTGTCCGAGTCTCGCTAATCCATCAATCGCGCTCCAGTTGCCAGCAGCGCCTTTCTTGGCAAGCCATTATTGTTGTTGATCAGCGCGTTCTCTGATCAGGTGGCAGGATTTTCGGCAACTTTTAGAAGGTGGTTCCTGAAACGGGGGGCAGCTGGCAAATGGGCGAGTCTCCAACGAAATCGACTTGCCTCGATGAAGTTCGTGCAGTAGCAACTAGTCCGAGGGCAGTTGTGGTGTCGCTACCCGGTTGTCGAGAATATTTACATTTTAGTGTCAGCTAATTTAACAAAACCGACAGATTTTTAGTCTGGGCCCTCCATAAGTATCTGAAATTAATAACTAAAAAAATTTGGCACTTAATTTGCTTTATTGTTAGAGAATCAAACAATAAGGAATTTAATAATGACTATAAACGCTACGCAATCAACCCGGCTCGCGCTGATCCTGGTCGGTACCATGGGTATAGGCGCTGCTACCGCAGGGCCGTTGGCTATCTGGGGCAACGAGGGCTTCACGCAGTTTGCGAATGATGAGGGTCACCTTGCCGGTCCCGGTGTGGGCGGTCAGCCGTTCGACGCCGAATATTTCTACTACAAACAGGACGGCGACACACTGTCTATCGGTCTTCAGACCGGGTTCAACGTGTTGACCGGTTCGCAGCTATATAACGGTGATGAGTATTACTACGCTGGGGATCTGGCGCTATCGTTTGATAATGCAGTGACCCCTGGTGCCGGTGCTGGTAGTACTTATGAGTACGGCATTGATTTTGGTCTGATCACCCGCGGTTTTTCCGGCGTGGACTTTAGTAGTACTGATAGCAACACCACCGGCTTCGTGGATATGGGGTCTGGTACCGGGCAGGATGCTGCGGGGCTTTATCAGGTTGATGCGGCCGATTGGAGTAACGATGTTATCGGTGCTCATCACGCATCAGATCCCTTTGCGATGCAGGGCGGTACACTAGTAGGTAACCTGAGTCGTAATGACGCTGGGTTAGTGGGTGACAGTTATTATCGTATCGTTTCCTTTAGTCTTACCGATCTGGGATTAACCGGCGAGCTGGGGATCGATGCTCACTGGACCATGTCATGTGGTAACGATTTTATCGATGGGGGTTTCACTGCTACCGTACCCGAACCAACGACTTTGCCGCTGCTGGGGCTTGGTTTGCTAGGATTGATTGCTGGGCGGCGAAAACTGGTTAGCTAGCAAACAGTAATTATTACGGATGACAAACCCCGGTAGTCAGTGTGACTACCGGGGTTTTTTTATTTCTGCTCACCCAAACTGGTTACCGATTCTGTGATACCCAATACTCGTTATTCGACTGATGTTTTGGGACGGGTGCGCTAACCGGGTCTGATCAGTTCAATGGCGCGACATTCTTCTGGCGTTGGGCATTCTATTTGTGCTGGGTGTTGCCGCTGACCTGCTTGGTCGCCGTGCACCGTTACCTCGCGTTACCACCGGGCTGGTATACGGCATTCTAGCTTGGCCATCGGGCTTTGATCTGCTCGCGGAATCGATTATTCAGGCGTTGGATAAGCTATCGAATGTGACGCTGCTGCTGGTCAGTTTTCTGTGAAAGGAATGACGGGACTCCAAAGTTTTCACGCATTGGGATGGGTGCTAGCGGTAAATCGATGCTCCTTGATACCAATCGCGCTAATTGCTTTATTCCGTCCAGAGTCATGGTGCGACAAATTGCCACATTCCCGGCACCAGTTCCTCTGGCTAGAATTCCCGCGAAATTTAGCCGCATAACTCTCATTTTGTCGTGCTGATTAGCGCTTTAGCATTGATCGAATCAGACACCATCCACCATGGTTAACACCGGGCGATGTCGTGCTGAACTCCTTCCGGAACAGGTCTGTTTACTTATGAAAGTATCACGAATATCACTGGTGGTTTTACTATTCGGCGCGGGCAGTGGTAACGGTATTGCCGATACGGTTAATTTACCATCGATTGAAATCACGGCGACACCCATCGCCGTAGATGTTACCCAGATAGAGCCCAGAGTATTAACGGTAACGGATAGCGCGGTACTGCTTAAAAACCTGCCGGGGGCTAACGTGAACCAGAATGGTCCGCTGACTGGTGTCGCCCAGTATCGAGGTTATTTTGGTGACCGGGTTAACACCCAGATAAATGGCTGTCTCTTATACACATCTCCGAGCCCACGAGACCTCTCTACATCTCG
>OJFP01001028.1_pt1 | contig 15810 bp, 15 predicted proteins | sample 1594141 | NCBI WGS metagenome assembly OJFP01 (sample SAMN05416843, study PRJEB24817) | seawater metagenome | isolation source: Sea water | place: Canada:Atlantic | collected 2013-07
ATCTACACTATCCTCTTCGTCGGCAGCGTCAGATGTGTATAAGAGACAGGATGTGATTGGATAGCGCCGGTCGCGGCCAAATGCTCGCTGACTGATTCTGACCCCGGGGGGCGCCTGGCGGCGCTTGTATTCGTTTAGTTTGACCAGGCGCACGATTTTTTTCACCGTTTCCTGATCAAAGCCGGTTTCCTCCACCAGCTGGGTAATCGAATAGTCCTGTTCAATATAGAGCTCGATGATCAGGTCAAGAACGTCGTAGGGCGGGAGGCTGTCCTGGTCGACCTGGTCAGGACGTAGCTCAGCCGAGGGCGGTCGGTCGAGTACCCGCTGGGGTATGACGCGTGCCAGGTTGTTTCGGTAGTCGCAAAGTCGATAGACCATGATTTTTGGTACATCTTTAATCACCGCAAATCCACCCGCCATATCGCCGTACAGGGTGGCGTAGCCCACCGCCATTTCGCTCTTGTTCCCCGTTGTGAGCACGATGCTTCCGGTTTTGTTGGAGATTGCCATCAGCAACAGGCCACGGATACGAGCCTGAATATTTTCTTCGGTGGCATCTCTTTCCAGCCCATCGAAGAGTGGGTCAAGGGCGGTTTCTACGCTGTCGACCATGGGTTTGATCGGGATCTCATGGTAGCGAACACCCAGAATGTCCGCCTGTTCCTGGGCGTCAGTTCGACTCATCCCTGCGGTAAATTCGGATGGCATCATGACGGCCTGAACTCGGTCTGCCCCCAGGGCATCAGCGGCTACGGCGAGGGTTAACGCAGAATCCACACCGCCCGAAAGGCCGATAATTGCGCCGTCAAAGCCGTTTTTATTCACGTAGTCCCGCACACCACAGACCAGAGCAGCGTAGATGCTAGCCTCAACCGTCAGCGCTTCTTCTACCGTTCCGCCGGCTGGCTGGAGCTGATGACCTTGCTGAGAAAATGAAGTGTTGAAAAGGCCGCTCTGGAAAGCGGGAAAGCGCTGGACACAGTCCCCCGTCGCACTTACCACGCAGGAGGCGGCGTCAAACACCAGTTCGTCCTGCGCGCCGGCCATGTTGACGTAGACAATGGGTACCCCATTTTCACGGGCGCGCTGAGACGCGACCGCTTCGCGCTCCTGCTGTTTGCCGACGTGAAAGGGTGACGCATTGATGTTGATAATCAGTTCAGCGCCGGCGTTGACAGCGGCCCGTATCGGTTCGGGCTGCCAGATGTCCTCGCAAATGGTAATGCCAAGGGGGATATCGTTAACCGGGACAACCAGTGGCTTAAGGCCAGGGGTGAAATAACGTTTTTCGTCGAACACGCCAAAATTAGGTAGTAACTGCTTATAGTAGGTGCCGATAATTTTGCCGTCGTTGATTAGCGAGGCAGCGTTATAGAGTTTCTTCCTGTCCAGCTGAGGATGACCAACGAGCAGGGCAATCCCGGTGACAGTGCGTTGCAATCGATGCAGACCGTCAGTCACCTGTTGCAGGAATTCGGGCCGATAAAGCAGGTCTTCCGGTGGGTAGCCGGTGAGGGTGAGCTCCGGGCAGGCCAGCAAATCGGCTCCCTGCTCTCTGGCCTGTTCAGCCAGTTCAGAAATTAGTTGGACGTTGTGGCTAATATCGCCGACGACGCAGTTCATCTGCGCGACGGCGACGGTTAATTCTCTGCCCATCAGGTTATCCTGTAACAATGAGGGGAATGGGTGGCAGTTGGCCTGGCTTCCCTGTCCGATTGGTTGCTGCGCTAGTGGCCACAGGGACTCTATAAAACAGGGGCAGGAATGTATCACCAAACCCAGCAGGGTAGAAGCGGAGACTCTCCCTCTGGCCAATGACAGTAAGGATGTTCGTTGCAAACCAGCTTTGTTAATTCTATTGATCAGGTAAATGCCGCCGATTGGCAGTTACTGGCGACCGTTGATAATCCCTTTGTAAGCCATGCTTACCTTCAGGCTCTGGAAGAGAGTGGGTCGGTCGGCGGTAGCAGCGGTTGGCAGGTTCATCACCTGTTATTGCATGATCAACAGCGGCTGGTCGGTGCCGCGCCCTGTTACATCAAGCAACACTCTTACGGTGAGTATGTATTTGACTGGGGCTGGGCCAATGCCTATCAGCGCGCCGGGCTTGCCTACTACCCGAAAATGGTCTGTGCCGTACCCTTCACCCCAGCGGCGGGTAGTCGTTTGCTGACGGTTGCGGACCAGGTTAAACGGGTGGAGGAGATCAGGGTGATGTTGGCCAATGCACTGATCGAAGAGGCGCAGCGGCTCGGCGCGTCCTCGGTTCATTGTCTGTTTTTACCTGAAGAGGAGGCGGCTTTACTGGTTGAACAGTCCGGCAAGGTGCAGTCGCCGAGTAGTGGATCCGTATCGTCTAACTCCGGCTGGTTACCGCGCCACGATATCCAGTTCCACTGGCGTAATCAGGGTTACCAGCAATTCAGCGATTATCTGGCAGCTTTCTCTTCCAAAAAGCGGAAAAATGTTAACCGCGAACGGCGGCGAGTAGGTGAAGCCGGCGTAGTCATGGAAATCCGTGGAGGAGAGGAACTAGGCGACGAACATTGGGAACTCTTCTACCGGTTATATCGGCATACGGCCTTTAAGCGGGGTGGCACTGCTTATCTCACTGAGCAGTTTTTCCAGCTGATTGCGCAGCGCATGGCTAAGGCCGTGGTGATGGTGCTGGCACGAGTGGATGATCGCTACGTGGCGGCGGCCCTGAATTTCAGGGGGGCTGACACACTATACGGCCGTTACTGGGGTTGCCAAGCAGAGTATGACAGTCTCCATTTTGAGACCTGTTACTACAGCGCTATTGAATACTGTATCGCCGAAGGAATCGATTGTTATGAAGCCGGTGCGCAGGGGGAGCATAAGCTCAGTCGTGGTTTCCTGCCGACCACGACCCGTTCTGTGCACTGGCTGGCACACCCTCAATTTGCCGATGCGGTTGCCGATTACCTGGAGGATGAACGTGAACAGATAGCGGGGTATCAATCGATGCTGCAGGCACACACGCCGTTTCGAGAACCCTGATGTATTTCTGTTTCGCAGATGAGCAATGGGTGCCAAATATGCCGACCGCCGACCGGGCCCTGCAGGAGCCAAATGGATTGGTCGCGGCTGGCGGCTCCCTGGACCCGGAATCCCTGATTGCTGCATACACGGGCGGTATGTTTCCCTGGTTTAATGATGATGCCGATGCGATTCTCTGGTGGAGTCCTGACCCCCGCGCAGTGATTGATCCCCTGCATCCCAGAGTGCCCCGGAGCCTGGCAAAACGGATTCGATCCGGGTGTTATCAACTCACCGCCGATACGGCGTTTGACCAGGTGATTGAGCAATGCGCAAAATGTCGACCGGGTAGTGAGGGCACCTGGATAACCGCTAATATGAGCAGGGCCTATCGTCAGTTACATTTAGAGGGTTACGCTCACTCAATTGAGGTGTGGGAGAATTCTCAACTGGTCGGCGGGCTTTATGGCGTAGCCATAGGAGGCGTTTTTTTTGGTGAGTCGATGTTTGCCCGCAGTCGGGATGCGTCTAAAGTAGCCCTGGTTCGGTTGGCCGGGGTGCTGGCTGACCGTGGGTTTGGGCTAATTGATGGCCAGGTATCGTCCGCCCACCTGAGTAGCCTCGGCGCGGTTGATATTCCCCGAAAAGAGTTTTTGACAAGGATAAGTAGTTTGATCAAACGGCCGGGCTGGCCCGGCCTCTGGACCCTGGAATGATGATATTCAACACCCGCACAGGCCGGCTGTTTTTCTTCTCCACGGAGCCGCGAGCCTGTAGCTATCTGCCGGCTCGTGAATCGGTCATGTTATTTGCGGACCCTAACAAGGTGGTTGATAGTGAGTCCTATGGGCGGTTAATCGACTTTGGCTTTCGGCGCAGTGGCGACAATGTTTATCGTCCGCACTGCCGTTCCTGCACGGCCTGTACGCCAGTGCGTATCCCAGTAAACGAACTGGCGTTAAACCGGTCACAGCGGCGTAATAAAAAACGCAATGCTGACCTCCAGATCAGCGCCGATACCCTTGAGTTTACTGATGAGCATCTACAGCTATACCTTCGTTACCAACAGCAGCGGCACGACCCGGAAACCAGTGATAGTGATGCCCATGACCAGCTAGGGTTTCTACGCAGTAAATTTATTAATACCGGCATTGTCGAATTTCGGCTCGATGGCAAGCTGTTAATGGTGGCGGTCATCGATGAAATTCCCCAGGGGTTGTCTGCCGCCTACACTTTTTATGACCCTGATTACCCGCAGCGGGGTCTGGGAGTGTATGGCGTACTGGCTCTGGCGGAGTTGTGCCGCCAACGAGAATTGCCCTGGCTTTATTTGGGATACTGGATCGAAGAGTGCGAAAAAATGAACTATAAGACCATGTTCAGGCCGCTTCACTCCTATCAGGACGGGGAATGGAAATTGATGGAATTACCCGATACGGCCCCGGATGGAAGTGAATAAGTCGGTTAATTAATGGTCCGCCGCGCAGATGGCGCTTGGTGTTAACCGCAAAAGTCATTTAGAATCGCGCGGCTATTAAGGTTCAGCGCTAGTAAATAGCGATGAGTGAATGGGCTGCGCTGGTCACGGCTGGCGACATCCAGCGGCGATCAGAGGCCGCTTTAGCGGCCAATGTTGGCCGGTAATACAGGCAAGAGGATTGCATGGCAAAGGAAGAAGGCATAGAAATGCAGGGCAAGGTTATTGAAACCTTACCGAACACCAAATTTCGGGTAGAACTCGAAAACGGCCATGTTGTTATGGCCCACATCTCCGGGAAGATGCGTAAGCACTATATTCGAATCCTGACCGGTGATCAGGTAACGGTGATGATGACTCCCTACGATTTAACTCAGGGCCGGATAACCTACCGCGACCGCTGATTCACCGATAGGCCGCAGCCCGTCAGGCTGCGGTTGTTGTGTCTTTGGCTTCCTCAGCCGCTGACCGAGACTCCAGCTTGAGTTTTCCATCCTCGACAGTCACCAGGACTGAGCCACCATTGGCGAGTTTGCCGAATAGCAATTCGTCGGCCAGTGGTCGGCGGATTTTCTCCTGAATCAGCCTGCCCATCGGCCGGGCACCCATCTGGCTATCGTAACCTTCATCCGCTAACCAGGCGCGGGCCTCGTCGTTGAGTTCGACGCTGACTCGTTTCTCCGCGAGCTGCTCTTCTAGCTCAAGCACAAATTTGTCGACAACATTAAAAATGGTGCGTTGCTCAAGGCTGTTGAACTGGATGGTCGCATCGAGACGATTGCGAAACTCCGGCGTAAACATCCGATTAATGGCCTCGGTGGCGTCACTGGAGTGATCCTGCACGGTAAAGCCTACCGATGCCCGCGAGGTGCGGTCGGCACCCGCATTGGTGGTCATTATCAGGATGACATTACGGAAGTCTGCTTTTCTGCCGTTGTTATCGGTTAGCGTGCCGTGATCCATTACCTGCAGCAGCAGGTTAAACACGTCAGGATGGGCTTTTTCTACCTCATCAAGTAACAACACGGCGTGGGGATGTCGGTTAATCGCCTCGGTCAGTAGTCCACCCTGATCAAAGCCCACGTAACCCGGAGGCGCACCAATCAGTCGCGATACGGTGTGACGTTCCATGTATTCGGACATGTCAAAACGAATCAATTCGATCCCGAGTATTTTCGCCAGCTGGCGGGTTAGCTCGGTCTTACCAACCCCGGTTGGCCCGGCAAACAGGAAGGAGCCAATCGGCCGTTCCTGGGGCCCCAGGCCTGAGCGCGACATTTTGATAGCGCTGGATACCGACTCGATCGGTTCGTCCTGGCCAAACACCATCATCTTCAGCGATTGCTCCAGGGTCCTTAGTTTATCCATGTCGGTGCTGGAAACCTGTTTCGGCGGAATACGCGCGATACTGGCCACAATCTTTTCCACATCGCCGACGCTGATGGTTTTTTTGCGTTTGGCGGTGCTGAGTACCTTCTGTGCGGCGCCAGCTTCATCAATGACGTCAATTGCTTTGTCAGGCAGAAAGCGGTCAGTGATATAGCGATCGGATAGCTCAGCGGCTGACTGCAGGGAGGCCTGAGTGAAACGCACCTCATGATGGGCTTCGTAACTGGATTTCAGGCCCTTTAGAATGAGTATGGTTTCGGCAACCGATGGCTCGGGCACATCAATTTTCTGGAATCGCCGCGCCAGGGCACGATCTTTCTCAAATATTCCACGAAATTCCTGGTAGGTGGTAGAGCCAATGCATTTCAGACTGCCGGAGGAGAGCATCGGTTTGATCAGGTTGGAGGTATCCATCACCCCACCCGACGCGGCACCTGCACCGATAATGGTGTGAATTTCGTCAATAAATAGAATCGAGCCTTCTTTCTCTTTTAGTTCTTTGAGGACCGCTTTTAACCGTTTCTCAAAATCGCCGCGATATTTGGTGCCGGCTAACAGTGCGCCCATGTCGAGAGAGTAGATGGTTGAATCTTTCAGCGCTTCGGGCACGTCACCTTCGAAAATTTTGCGTGCCAGACCTTCGGCGATGGCAGTTTTCCCAACCCCGGCTTCACCCACGTATAGCGGGTTGTTCTTGCGTCGCCGGCAAAGAATTTTCATGGTCCGGTCGAGTTCCGCGCTGCGCCCGATCAGCGGGTCAATTCGTCCTTCTTCCGCTTCGTCATTCAGGTTGACCGTGAACTGCTGGAGTGGCGTTTTTTCTGCGTCTTCGTCACTGGCCGCATCCCCACCAGCGCTTGCCGCTCCGTCGCTGGATTCTTTCTCCTGACCGCCGTGGGAGAGATGGTCGACCACATCAAGACGGGTGACACCGTATTTGTTTAACAGGTAGACCGCGTGAGAATCTTTTTCGCTGAAGATAGCCACGAGCACGTTCGCGCCGGTTACTTCCTGCTTGCCGGATGCCTGGACGTGAAACATGGAGCGCTGAAGTACTCGCTGAAAGCCGATGGTTGGCTGCACTTCCTGGTCTTCCGTGCCTTCCGGGAGCAGCGTTGAATGCTCCTGTACAAACTCATCGAGTTCGGTCTTTAGCGGATCAAGGTCGGCACCACAGGCTCGTAACACCGTGGCCGCTGATGGGCTATCGATCAGCAACAGCAACAGGTGTTCTACCGTCATGTATTCGTGGCGGTTCTGTTTAGCCTGTTTGAAGGCCTGGTTGAGCGTGAATTCCAGTTCGTGACTGAGCATATCAGGCTGATTCCATTTCACATTTCAGGGGATGCTCATTTTCGCGAGCATAGTCATTGACCTGTGCAACTTTTGTTTCCGCTATTTCGCTGGTGTAGACCCCGCAGACTGCTTTGCCTTTGGTATGCACGTTCAGCATGATCTGGGTTGATTTTTCCCGCCCCAGACCAAAGAAGCGTTCGAGCACATGAACGACAAATTCCATAGGGGTGTAGTCGTCGTTAAGCAGCACGACTTTAAATAGCGGTGGTGGTTTGATTTCACTCTTCTGCTCCTGCAGGTCGAGATCATCATTGTGTCTGGTTGATGGTTTAGATGTCATGGCAGTTCTTTCTCCAGCCAATCGCGGCGTCGGTCTGTGGTTCTGTTGTCATGCAGTTGCAGTATTAATGGTCTCTCACTAAAACTGATGGTATATCGGAGTATTTGACTTAAGGTGTGATAACACAATCCTCTTTTTGTTCCGTTCAGGATGCAAAGATGTGAGCCTGCCGTCAATGATTAAGATCGAAAAAATTGTTCAGGCCATGGACCAGTTCAGGTAATAATTGACCTTGTGATATAGTAAAACGTTCCCTCAAGAGCAGCGCCAATGCGCTGCTTTTCTCTTTTTAAGGGTCAGGAATTTACTGATGAATACCAGCTCAAACCTTGCCGTAATGCCCACTTATGCTCGGTTGCCGATTGCCTTCACCCGCGGTGAAGGGGTCTGGCTTTGGGATGACGCTGGTGAGCGTTATCTGGATGCGGTAGCCGGCATTGCCGTCTGTAATCTGGGTCATGCCCATCCCCAGGTGGCTGCGGCGATCGCTGACCAGGCCACCCAGCTCATGCACACCTCAAATCTGTACGAAATCCCCCTACAGTCGGAACTGGCCGAAAAACTTTGCGGCCTGGCGGGAATGCAGCGAGCCTTCTTTGGTAACTCCGGCGCTGAAGCTAACGAAGCGGCGATCAAGCTGGCTCGCCTTCATGGGCATCAACAGGGTATCGACTCCCCGTTGATTGTGGTGGCGGAAAACAGCTTTCATGGTCGCACACTGGCGACCCTGTCAGCGACCGGGAACCGTAAAGTTCATGTTGGTTTTGAGCCACTGGTGGGTGGTTTCCTGCGGGTGCCCTACAACGATATTGAAGCAATTAAGCGCGTTGCCGAGCAACACGCCGGTGTGGTGGCCGTTTTAGTGGAGCCGTTGCAGGGAGAGGGAGGCGTTCAGGTCCCTGACACCCGTTATCTGGCATCGGTACGTGAGCTGTGTAACACCCATGGTTGGCTGATGATGCTTGATGAAGTGCAGACCGGCATGGGCCGTTGCGGTAGCTGGTTCGCATTTCAGTCTGCTGCCGGTATGGAAGGAATGACACCTGATGTGATGACAGTCGCTAAAGCACTGGGTAATGGCTTTCCTGTTGGAGCCTGTCTGGTGGCAGGTGCGGCCACTGAGCTGATGCAGGCCGGTCACCACGGTAGTACTTTTGGTGGCAGCCCGTTGGCTAGCCGGGCTGCACTGGCAACGCTTTCGGTGATGGAGCAGGATGGAGTGCCTGAACAGGTTGCTGGCAAGGGTGAACGGTTGCGTCACCGGTTGGCCGAGCAGTTACAAGGTTGTTCGGCGGTGGTTGATATTCGTGGCAGGGGTTTGTTGTGCGGGGTAGAGCTGGACAGGCCGTGCGGTGAGTTAGTGGCTCGGGCGCTGGAGCGTAATCTGCTGATAAACGTGGCGGCAGGGAATGTGGTGCGACTGATTCCACCCCTAATCATTGATAATCAGCAGATAGACCAGCTGGCCGATACAGTGGCCGAACTGGTGCTTGATTTTGCCAGGGGAGATTCGGTTGAGGTGACCCCGTGAGCGTGCGCCATTTTCTGACGCTGCGGGATCTTCAGCCTGAAGAGCTTCGGCGGCTTATTCAACGGGCCGGAGAGTTAAAAACAGCAGCAAAGGCGGGCCAGCACCCGGTGAGTTTTAACCGGCGGGTGATGGCGATGATTTTTGAAAAATCATCAACGCGGACGCGGATATCATTTGAGACCGCCATGGCTCAGTTTGGCGGTCATGCGCTGTTCCTGTCGCCTCGCGATACGCAGCTTGGTCGCGGCGAAAGTATTGAAGATTCCGCCCGGGTGATTTCCCGTATGGTGGATATCGTTGTGATTCGGACGGCCGGTCACGACCGCATCGAGCGATTTGCCGAATACTCTCAGGTGCCGGTAATCAACGCCTTAACCGACACCTATCACCCCTGTCAGCTGCTCGCCGATATGCTCACCTGGGTGGAGCGCCACGGAGGGGTGGCCGGTCGACGAGCGGCCTGGCTGGGAGACGGTAACAATGTTTGTCATTCCTGGATGAATGCTGCCCAGCTCTTTGATTTCGAGCTTAACGTGATAACCCCCGCCGAACAGAAACCGGACGCTCAACTACTGGAGAAGACGGCCAGCCATGTGCGTTGGTCAACGGATGTTGCCGAGGCAGCGGGCGCGGACCTGATCGTTACCGATACCTGGGCCAGCATGGGGCATGAAGAAGAAAAAGAGGAGCGCCAGCGGATTTTTCGGCCCTACCAGGTGAATCAGCAGGTCATGGCAGCAGCCAGTCCTGACGCGCTCTTTATGCACTGTTTGCCAGCTTACCGTGGTCAGGAAGTCACCGAGGAAGTGATCGACGGCCAGCAAAGCGTGGTCTGGGAAGAGGCCGAGAATCGCCTTCACGCCCAGAAAGCGCTCATTGAACTACTACTGACCTGAAGCGGTTGCTGGCGGCCAACGGGTTAACGTGTGATTTAATTCGGCGTGAAACTACCAAGAAACGATAGAGGGTATCAGCGATGAAATTAGAGGGCTCCTGCCACTGCGGTTCAGTATCGTTTTCAGCGACCAGTAATGCTCCCCACCCTTATATGAACTGCTACTGCAGTATCTGTCGCAAGCTCGGTGGAGGTGGTGGATATGCGATCAACATTATGGCCGATTACGAATCCCTGAAAATTGAGGGCGAATCACATATTGGGCGCTACCAGGCATGGATGGACCCGCAGCGAAGTGTGCGCAGTGAAGGCTTCCGATTCTTCTGCAAGGAGTGTGGCACTGCCCTCTGGGTGTGGGATCCACGCTGGCCAGAGATGTTTCACCCGAATGCTTCCTGTATTGATACTCCGCTACCGAAGCCGCCCGAGCGTAATCATATATTTGTAGAGCTGGCACCCGAGTGGGTAACGGTTCCGCAGGCCAGCGAGGTCGACAAGGTTTACGATTTCACCGGTAAAACCATCGACGACATTATTGATTCTATAGAGTCGCTGGAAGAGTGGCACCGAAACCGCGGTTTGTGGGTCGATTAATTAATCGTCGAGGCGTTAGCAGGAAAGTTAATCTCGTTGCCAATGGCCGGATTTGCCGCCGAGTTTTGCTACCAGACAGACCTGTTCAATGACCATGCCACGATCGACTGCTTTGCACATGTCATAGACGGTTAGCAGCGCTACCTGCACGGCCGTCAGTGCTTCCATCTCGACGCCGGTGCGCCCGTGGGTGGAGACGGTCGCCTGGCAGGAAACCGCAGAACCGGCAGCGGAGATAGTTAGCTCCATATCGATGGCAGTGATTGGCAGTGGATGGCACAGCGGAATTAAATCAGCCGTCTTCTTTGCGGCCATGATGCCGGCAAGCCTGGCGACCGCCAGCACGTCCCCTTTTTTGTTATTTCCAGCCCGGATGGCGTCCAGTGTTTCTGCAAGCATGGTGATCTGGCCACTGGCGGTTGCCTGGCGTCGGGTTTCGGCTTTGTTGCCGACATCGACCATGTGTGCCTGGCCATCCGCATTGAAATGAGTGAGTTTGCTCATGGGGGCTTCTCGGTAGTTAAAGCAGACCGACCAGCGCACAGGGCCTGGTCTGTTCATTAAGTTGGGGAATGACCAGTTTTTCCATGGTCAGTTCGGTGCCGGCCGTGGAGCCGGGCATCAGAAAGATCAGGGTGTTATTGGCGAGCCCGGCCATCGCCCGCGAGAGCATGCCACTGCTGCCGATATCTTCATAAGATATCAGTTGAAAGAGTTGGGCGAAGCCTGGAATTTCTCGGTCGAGTAGTGGTTTAAGGGCTTCGGGCATGGAATCGGTTATACCGGTGCCGCCATTGCTTATAATGACGGCAATTTCAGGGTCGTTGATCCAGGTGGAGAGGAAATTTCGCATTTCCAGTTCGTCGCCATGGTGTATGGCAGAGGTAACGACCTGGTGGCCGGCTCTGGTGACCAGTGCGCGAATTAAATCCCCGCTGGTGTCGTCGTCCGCAGTACGTCGACTGGACACTGTTAGTACCGCGACCTTGACCGGCCCCGGATTCCATTGATCCTGGCGCATAGTTGAGTTCCTTAAAGGAGAACCTTGTCCATCAGGTAGGCTCCAACGAGCCAGACCTTGCTGACCCCGGGGCTTTCCCCAAATAGATCTAAACAGGTGAATCTAAACCGATGAAGATTGAAGTGCTCTATTTTGCCAGTTTGCGCGAACGCGTGGGCTGCGACCATGAACTGATTGAAATGGCCAGGGGTTCTTGCGTAGCCGATGTCTGGCAGGCGGGTCAGGCCGGTCAGGGCGGGCATGCGCTACCCGGGAATTCACTCTGTGCGATTAATGAGGAATATGCGCCCCTGGATGCGGTGGTCAAGGATGCTGACCGGGTTGCTTTTTTCCCACCGGTTACCGGTGGTTAACGTGGGCTCGTCGGTGTTGAGATCTGAATGATGAAAAGCTGGATTACGGAAAAACCGCTGAAGCCCTGGGAGTTGGTCGCCGATTATGAGCGTGAGGTGATTGCTCGACTGCCCGGCAAAACCGGCGCATCGGCGGTATTTACTGGATCGATGCGTGATTTCAATGAAGAGGAGGGTATTACCGGATTGACCCTGGAGCACTTTCCGGGGATGACGGAGAAATACCTGCAAAAAATACTCGAGGAGGCTGGGCAGCAATGGTCGCTTAACGACGCGATCATTGTTCACCGAGTCGGCAATATAGAAGTTGATGACTGTATTGTGCTGGTTGCGGCCTGGTCGGCCCGGCGAGTGGCGGCATTTGAAGCGGCGCGTTATCTGATCGAGGAGCTTAAGAGTCGAGCTCCCTTCTGGAAAAAAGAGCGATTCAATGACGGAACCGAGCGCTGGGTGGAATCGAATACCCCCCGTGAATAACTGCCCTCGCCATTGGCGAGGGTGGCGTTGTCCTTATCCATAAAAAAAGGCCGATTCCAGTGGAATCGGCCTTTTTTTCGACCTTATCACCTTACCTGATTGAATCAGCAGGTAAAGGCTACCATCCCTGTTATCCGAGCATTGGGGCGATAACGAGTGACACAATGGCCATTACGTTGATGAGGATATTCATCGAAGGGCCAGAGGTGTCCTTGAAGGGATCGCCAACCGTGTCGCCCACCACGCAGGCGGTGTGAACATCGGATCCCTTGCCACCAAAGTTGCCTTTTTCGACGTGTTTTTTAGCGTTATCCCAGGCGCCGCCGGCGTTGGCCATCATTAGCGCCAGGAGTACGCAGCCGAGCAGCGCGCCACCGAGCATTCCGCCCAGTGCTTCGGCACCGATCCCGAATCCAACAACGACCGGCGCAATGATTGCCAGCGCTCCGGGCAGGATCATTTTCTTCAGCGCTGCAGAGGTTGCGATATCAACACACTTGGCGGTATCGGGTTTAGCCGTGCCTTCCATCAGTCCGGGAATCTCTTTGAACTGACGACGAATCTCGCGAATCATGGCAAATGCAGCATCGCCCACGGCCGTCATGGTCAGCGCCGCCACCAAAAATGGGAAGAGTCCGCCGAGGAACAGGCCAACCAGCACACGAGGTTCGTTAAGATTCAGCGCGAAGTCAGGGATGCGTTGGGAGACATCCTGAACGAAGGCGGAAATAATCGCCAGTGCTGCCAGCGCGGCAGCGCCAATGGCAAAACCCTTGCCGATAGCGGCAGTCGTGTTGCCTAGTTCGTCGAGAGAATCGGTGATCTTGCGAGTTTCTTCGCCCAGACCCGCCATCTCAGCGATGCCGCCGGCGTTATCTGCAACCGGGCCATAGGCATCGATAGCCATGGTAATGCCGACCGTCGCGAGCATGCCCACTGCAGCAATACCTACGCCGTAAAGACCGCATAACTCGGTGGAGATAAAGATAATTCCACAGATCGTTAGCACTGGAATAACGACCGATTCCATGCCAATGGCCAGGCCAGTAATCATTACGGTGGCCGGGCCAGTTTCACCGGATTTAGCGATGTTGATGACGGGTTTGCCACCGGTGTAGTACTCGGTGACGAGTCCAATAATCACGCCGCCGATGGTGCCGGTTAGAACGGCACCCCAGACATTAGCCGATACCCCTAACTGGGTAACCAGGAAGTAGGAACTGACAATAAACAGCACGGCTGAACCAATGGTGCCGATACGCAGGGCCAGTTCCGCTGGCCGGTTAACCGACATGCGAACCAGTCCGATACCAAGAATGGAACAGATCAGTCCAAGCGAGGCCAGTGCCAGCGGCAGGAACATCAAAGTCTCGCGGTCGCCGCCGAGCGGTGTGAGTAGTTCCATTGCCATGGTGGAGGCCATGGCTACCGTCGCAATCATAGAGCCGCAATAGGACTCGAAAATGTCAGAACCCATTCCGGCGACGTCGCCGACGTTGTCGCCAACGTTATCGGCGATAACACCCGGGTTACGGGGGTCATCTTCGGGAATGCCCGCTTCAACTTTTCCCACCAGATCGGCACCGACGTCGGCGCTTTTGGTGAAAATGCCACCGCCAACACGAGAGAACAGGGCAACAGTGGATGCACCCATACCAAAACCGTGAATGACGTGGGCGGTGTGGGGGTCACCACCAAAAACCAGGTAAAGGGTACCGACACCCAGCAGTCCCAGCGACGCCACGGTTAATCCCATGACGGAACCGCCAAAAAATGCGACTGACAGTGCGCCGCCAACGTTGCCCTCATTAGCAGCAACGGTGGTACGGACGTTTGCTTTGGTGGCGGTGAACATGCCGATATAACCGGCGGCAGCGGAGGTCAGGGCTCCCACCAGGAAGGCAATAGCGGTATTCAATCCCAGCGGCGAGAAGAAAATTGCAATCAGAATTGCACCAGCGAACAGGCTTAGCTGGGTGTACTCGCGACGCATGAATACCATGGCTCCGAGGTGGATCTCTTGGGCGATTTCGGTGACGGCACCTTCGCCAGCGGGGGTCCTTTTAATGACGCCGTAGATGATTAACGCGACGATAAGACCAACGATGCCGAGCGCAGGCACGCCCATTACAATCTCATTGACCATGAGATCCTCCGATATTGTCAGGAAAGTGAATTAATAAAACAGTCAGGTGCTGGCGAAAAGATTTTTGATCGCAGGATCAAGGCAGAGCGACCAAAAATATCCGCGCGGATAATAGGTGAAAGGGTGTTATTTCGCAATGCCCCACTTTGGAAGTGGGTGCCTTACGCTGAAGACGCCAGGCAGTGGCTCGGTGTGCTGGAGAGCGCTTAACCGCATCGTTTTTCGTCGGTGGGGATAATGGTATAAATGCCGCTGTTTTTAACTTGAGAGCAAGCTATGCGAATTGTGATACTGGGCGCCCCCGGCTGCGGAAAAGGCACCCAAACCAAACTGTTGACGGAGCGATATGATGCCGTGCAATTATCCACTGGCGATCTATTGCGGGGGGCCGTGGCAGAGGGAACGCCGGCTGGTTTAAAGGCGAAAGAGGTGATGGAGGCCGGAGGCCTGGTGTCGGATGAAATCGTGCTTGAACTGATTCGTGACAGAGTGACGGGGGCCAATGCAGTAAAGAACTTTATTCTTGATGGCTTTCCCCGTAATCTGCATCAGGCTGAGGCGCTCGAGGAGATGCTTGCCGAGGTGGGCCAGCCGTTGATGGGAGTGGTGCTGGTGGATGTGCCCGCCAGTGAGTTGACACAACGAATCGCCGGTCGGCGGATTTGCCGTGACTGTGGAGCGATTTATAACGTCTACTTTTCTCCGTCAAAAGTGGAAGGCGTTTGCGATGAGTGCGGTGGGGAGACCTATCAGCGCAGTGATGACAATGAGGCTACCGTTGCCAGTCGCCTGGATACCTATGCGGCTCAAACAGAGCCGCTGGTCGGTTTCTATACTGATCGAGCGTTACTGCACAAGGTCATGGGGAACGCCAGCATGGGTGATGTGTTTGACGAAATTTGTGCAGCGGTTGAGCGTTTTTCCGTAGCCCAGTGAAGTAGTCGGTTAGAAGCGAGCTAAGTCTATGCAATTTCCAGCGCGGGATTACCCGGCGTTTCGAGCGCGCAGAATGCGGCGCTCGGCTTTTTCCCGGGCGCTAATGCGGGAAAACCGGCTCTGCGCCGAAAATTTTATTCTGCCGCTGTTCGTTACTGACGGCGAAGCCGTCCGCCAGCCAATCGCTTCCCTGCCCGGTGTTGAAAGGCTGTCGATTGATTTATTGCTGGAGCAGTTGGTAGAGGTGCAGCGGTTGAGGATTCCTGCGATTGCGCTGTTTCCGGTGATTGCCGCTGACCTTAAAAGCTGTCTCTTATACACATCTCCGAGCCCACGAGACCTCTCTACATCT